>Ga0210403_10000184_pt1 | contig 70108 bp, 61 predicted proteins | sample IncBWC19MmetaG_FD_150863 | JGI IMG/M metagenome (GOLD analysis project Ga0210403, IMG submission 150863) | Forest soil microbial communities from Barre Woods Harvard Forest LTER site, Petersham, Massachusetts, United States - Inc-BW-C-19-M | ecosystem: Environmental > Terrestrial > Soil >...
ACCCGAGCCACGTGGGCTATGAGGGCCTGGGGATCTCGGTCCCGAGATCGACGGTCACCGGTGTCAAGAATGCACGATTAACGTTACGTGCGGGTTTTACGACGGTGCGTAATGTCGGTGCCTCGGGATACTCGGATGTCGCCCTGCGCGATGGGATCAACGCCGGCGAAATTGAAGGGCCGCGTCTGTTCGTTTCCGGTCCCGCTATTGGAATCACCGGCGGCCATTGCGACAACAACCTGCTCGCGCCGGAATTCAATTTTCACGAAGCCAGCGTCGCCGATGGACCATGGGCCGCTCGCGCCAAGGTTCGGGAAGTCATCAAATACGGGGCCGACCTCATCAAGATTTGCGCATCCGGAGGCGTGCTTTCAAAGGGCGATCAGCCTGGGGCGCCGCAGTACACGCTCGAAGAAATGACCGCGATCGCCGAAGAAGCCCACAAGCTTGGCCGCAAAGTAGCGGCGCACGCGCATGGGACGCAATCCATCAAAGACGCGATTCGCGCCGGGATCGATTCCATCGAGCATTCCAGCTTGATTGACGATGAAGGCATCGCGCTCGCCAAACAACGCGGTACTTTTCTGGTGTTCGACATTTATAACGACGACTACATTCTTGCTGAAGGCGCGAAGGTCGGCATGTTGCCCGAGTCGATCGAAAAGGAGCGCCAGATCGGCAAGCTGCAACGGGCGAACTTCCGAAAGGCGTACCTTGCCGGCGCGCGGATGGCCTTCGGAACCGACGGCGGCGTGTATCCGCACGGGGATAACTGGAAGCAGTTCGCGACCATGGTCGAGTTCGGGATGAAGCCCATCGAAGCTATCCGGGCTTCGACGACTGAGGCTGCGGCGCTGATCGGAATCGATAAAAAAACCGGCGTCATTGAGGCGCAGCGATTCGCAGACGTGATCGCGGTGGAGGGCGATCCGCTGAAGGACATCTCCGCGATGGGGCGCGTGAAATTCGTGATGAAGGAAGGGAAGATTTATCGGAACGACTGGGAAGCCGATCGTCGTCGCAATTGACGGCCCGGCCGGAGCCGGAAAAAGCACGATTGCCCGATCGCTGGCGCACAAGCTGGGATTCACTTACATCGATACCGGGGCGATGTATCGCGCCGTGGCGCTGTGGGCCCTGCGCGCTGGAATCGATTTAGACGATATGCTGCGCCTGGAACAACTGGCTCGGGAGGCTCGCATCGAGTTTTCGGGCGATGGCGTGCGCTTGAACGGCGAAGAAGTGACGGCCGCGATTCGGGAACCGGACATTTCTGAGGCCGCTTCGAAAGTGTCGATGGTTCCGGGCGTCAGGCGCGCCATGCGCGAAGAACAGCGCAGAATTGGCGCGTCGGATTCGGTGGTAATGGAAGGACGCGATATCGGAACCGTGGTATTCCCCGAGGCTCAAATCAAGATTTATCTGGACGCCGATCCCGAGATCCGCGCCGGGCGGCGGGCTAGGGAGACCGGCGAAACGGTGGATCGCGTGGCCCGTGAAATCGCGGAACGCGATCATCGCGACCGGTCGCGCACTGAGGCTCCGTTAACACAGGCGCCGGACGCCGAATACATCGATTCGAGCGGACTGACGCCGGACCAGGTGGAGGAAGCGATTCTCAAGCTCGTGCGGCAGAGGACGTCGAATTGACCCACTCGCTATCGCTCGTGGTTCTGTGCAAAACGCGGCACCGAACCGCGCACGGCAGTGAGCGGGTTCCGATGCCGCTATTCGTGTTCATTCGTGTACATTCGTGGCTAGAAACATGAGCGACTTACTTGTAATGAAATTCGGCGGAACCAGCATGGGCTCGGCCGAGCGTATTCGCGTCGCGGCGAAAATTTCCGCCGAGCAGCATGCCAAGCGTCCCGTGGTAGCCGTCGTGTCAGCGATGTCGAAGGTCACCGATCTTCTGCTCGATTCATTGCGCAAAGCCGAAGCCGGCGATCAAGCCGATCTCGACACGAACCTGAAGACGCTGTATGCGCGCCATTTCGAATGTTGCCGGGATCTATTGCCGCCGAACCGCCAGGAAGCCGCGCTGGCTGGACTGCACGGGCTCATTTCGGAGTTTTCGCGAATCGCCAAAGGCTGCCTGATGCTGGGCGAGCGGCCGCCGCGTTCGATTGACGAAGCCGTCGCCATCGGCGAGCGGCTGTCGGCGCTGCTCATGGCCGCGCATCTGGAATCGGAAGGCATTCGCGCGACGGCGGTGAGCGGCGCGGATCTGATCGCCACCGACGCTGTGTTCGGCAACGCCACGCCGTTGATGGACGCGACGCGGCAAAGGTCCGCTGCGATCGTCGGACCGCTGCTTGAAGAACATGTCCTGCCGGTGGTGACCGGATTCAACGGATCGACTCTGGATGGACGTCCCACCACGCTGGGCCGTGGCGGATCGGATTTTTCGGCATCGATTCTCGCCGCGGCGTTGGACGCATCGGAACTGTGGATCTGGACCGATGTCGACGGCATCATGACCGGCGATCCACGTCTGGTGTCGGATGCTCGTGTGCTCGAAGAAGTGACTTACAGCGAGGCCGCGGAACTCGCCTACAACGGGGCGAAGGTGCTGCATCCGCGCACGCTCGCTCCGCTGGTGGAACGGCAAATCCCGGTGTGGAGCAAGAACAGCTTCGCTCTCGAAAAGCCCGGCACGCGCATCGTTCCGAAAATCGCGACGGCGCGCGGGCCGCACGCGGTCACGTCCATGGCCGACGTCGCGCTGGTGTCGATTGAGCCGGCGAATTCCGTGTTGAGCGGCACCAAGATCATGGCCCGAGCAGTCGGGGCGCTGGCGCGCGCGAACGTCGAAGTCCTGGCGATCACCAGTTCCAGCTATCGCCAGAATTTCTGTTTTCTGGTCCGCCAGACGGAGCTGGAGCGCGTCACCGAGCATCTGGAAGAGAGCCTCTCGCTCGAATTCGCTCACGGATATTTGAAGCCGGTAAACGTCGATAACAATGTGGGACTGATCGCCATCGTGGGTGAAGGAATGCGCGGGACGCCGGGACTGGCCGGCCGCATTTTCACCGCGATTTCGCGCGAGCAGATCAATATCATCGCCATCGCGCAGGGGTCCAGCGAACTGACCATCGCCATCGTGGTGCATCGCGACGGCCTGGATCGCGCAGTGCGCGCTATCCATCGGGAATGCGGGCTGGGCAACGTCTAGAGGGAATCCCGCTGGAATCAACACCCTCACACTGCTCGATAACAGCGTCCTAGCGTCGCTTGTTGTTTGCACGTTAGATTGTCAAGCCAAAGGAGTACATTTACGATGAATCGGTCTTCACTCGCGCGAGTTGCGTTCGCTCTTCTGGCCGTCGCCGGAACGAGTCTTAACGGTCAGGGCCAGCCGAGATCCCGAGCAGACGAGACGCTGGAGTGGTGGAATCACATCGGGAACAAACTCATTGCCATGGCCAAAGATTTTCCGGAAGACAAATACGATTTCAAAGTGCAGAAAGACGAGCGCAGTTTTGCGGAAAATATTCTACACGTCGCCTCGGTTGATTACGACGTGGCGGGCAAGGTGTCCGGATCGCACCTCGGACCCGATTTCGGCCAGGACGCGCATAACCCTTCGCGAGACGTTTATAAGACCAAAGCCGACGTGGTGAAGCTGATCGAGCAGGCCGTCGCAGCCGGGGCGACGGTGATTAAAGAGCAAGGCGACGCGGGCCTCGACAAATCCAGGCAATTTGCGTGGGAGACTGGCACGCACGTATCCCACGTTTCCTACATGTGGCTGGCCGTCATCGAGCACAGCGCCGAGCATCTCGGGCAACTTGCGGTGTACTATCGCGCCAACAACCTGGTGCCACCGGAATCGCGGCGTTAAGGTCCTAGAAATCGCGTCATACTACCAGAGCGCTGGCGCAATGTGTCGCTGGACAACCTCTCGAGTTCGGATTGCAAGAAATCTTTATATATGGCACTTAGTGCTATAGAATAGATTCTAGGCGCATTTGTGCGAATCTTCAAATCCAGGTGGTTTCAGCGCTTCGCCCGGAAAGAAGGGATTGCGGATGCGGTCTTGCGTGAAGCTGTTACTCGGGGCGAAAAAGGTCAGATCGACGCCGATCTTGGTGGCGGTGTCATCAAGCAACGCATTGCCAAGCCGGGACAAGGAAGATCTAAAGGTTACCGGACAATCATCTTTTTCCGGCGTGGAACGTTCTCTGGAGGAAGGGCATTCTTTGTGTACGGGTTCGCCAAAAGCCAGCGGGCGAACATCGATGACGATGAGAAAGTACAGTTCAAAGAAGCTGCGAAGCACGTCTTGGCGTTGACCGAGCAACAGCTCGCAGAGTTGGTGAAGAGAGGCGATTTTCTGGAGGTGAAAAACGATGAGCAAAAGGTATCGAAGTGATGCGATGGCGGCTATCCATGAACCCATGGAGGCCTTGCACCAGGTCGGGGCCATCGACAAACAGACGATGCGGCGGTTCGACGATGCCTGCCTTACGCCGATCCGGCCATTGAAGCCCAAAGAGATCAAAGCGATCCGGGAGAGAGAACATGTCAGCCAAACCGTTTTCGCCAACTATCTGAACGTGACCAGCAGCCTGGTGAGCAAGTGGGAGCGCGGCGAAAAACGGCCTTCCGGGGCCTCGCTCAAGTTGCTATCGCTGGTCGAGAAGAATGGACTTGCCGCCGTTGCATAGTCGGAGACTGGACGCCTGTCACCCCACCAACGCAATGCAGTCGATTTCGACGCGCACGTCCCGAGGCAGACGGGCGGCTTCGACGGTCGATCGCGCGGGAGGATTTTCCGGGAAGTGGCGGCCATAGACCTCGTTCATCTTGGCGAACTCGCCCATGTCTTTCAGGAACACGGTGGTCTTCACCACTTTCGCCAGCGACGATCCGCAGGCTTCGAGCACGGCGGCGAGGTTCTGAAAAACGCGCTCGGTTTGACCGGAAATGTCGCCTTCAATCAACGTATTGGTCGCCGGGTCGAGGGGGATCTGCCCGCTGAGGAACGCGAATCCGTTGGCGATGATCGCCTGCGTGTAAGGACCGATGGCCTTGGGGGCGCGGTCTGTCGAGATGGTCTTCTTCATGGATTCCTTATTTTAGCCGCAGCGTGCCGACCAGGTCACGGACGCGATCGATATTCTCTTGCGCCAAAAATTCGTCCAGTTCATGTGCGATGCGGACGGGCGCTGTAGGATCCCAGAAACTCGCGGTGCCGACCTCGACCGCGGACGCGCCGGCGATCAGGAACTCGGCTGCATCGGTTCCGTTGGCGATTCCGCCCAAGCCGATGATCGGGATGCTGACGGCTTGCGCCGCTTCGTACACCATGCGCAAAGCGATGGGCTTGATGGCGGGTCCCGAGAGTCCGCCGAATCCGGCGCCGATGTGCGGCCGGCGCGTGTGTGGATCGATCGCCAGAGACACAAACGTGTTCACCAGCGACAAGGCCGAGGCTCCGGCATCCGCGGCAGCTTTCGCGAGCGGCTCGATCCGGGCCACGTTGGGTGAAAGTTTGACGATCAGAGGGCGTTTTTGAACCACGGCGCGCGCGGCCGAGACCACTTCACTCAGCAGGGCCGGGTCGTTGGAAAAATACATTCCGCCATGCTTGGTGTTGGGACAGGAAACATTCAGCTCGTAGGCCGCCAGGCCCTCGGCATCTTCCAGTACGCGCAAAACTTCCACGTAATCTTCCAGGCAATAACCGAACACGTTGGCGATCACGGCCGTATCGAAGGCGCGCAATTCCGGTAGTTTCTCCTGCACAAATGCCCGCACTCCGATGTTCTGCAACCCGATCGAATTGATCATCCCGGAGGAGGATTCATACAGCCGTGGCGGGGGATTGCCGTCCATCGGCTCGCGCGAAAGACCCTTGACGATCACGCCGCCGAGCGCGTTCAAATCCACCAGGGCCTTAAACTCCACGCCATACGCGTAGGTTCCCGAAGCGGCCAGCACCGGGTTCTTAAGGGAAATGCCGCACACCGAAGTGGCCAGCCGAGAAGGCATTTTGTCACAGCATAGCAGCCGTGGAGCGCTGAAGGAACAAGACTTGTGCTTCTAGGTCGGTGCAGAAGCGCGAGCTAAAAGGGAAAAGGGTGCAGTACTAAGGCGTATCTCTTATGGCTTGGCCACTCTAAACATCGCACCATGGAAACGTGGACGACCAGCGCCCGCAACATTACCGCTCGCTCTCCTCGAAGTTCTCCATCTTCACCGGCGTGCTGGTGTTGTGGATTGTCGTGGTGATCCTGTGCTGGGACTTGCGCCAGCACACTTTCGACCTGACCAAGGGCGTGGTTTTGTGCTGCGTGGTAGGGGTGGTCGCAGGCGCGATTTCGCGCTTCACCATGCGCCTGTTGGCACGGCCGCTGCAGTTGCTGCAAGCTGGAATCACTTCCGTGCGGCACGGGCGTTTCGAGCCCATTCAGGTGAGCCGCACCGGCGATGAAATCGAGTACCTGGGCGAGAGCTTCAATCGCATGATCGAAACCCTGGCCCGGTCGCAGGAAGAGATCCGCCAGCATCAGGAGCTGTTGGAGGATCGCATCCGCCAGCGGACCCAGGAACTGGAAAAAGCCATGCATACGGCGCTCGAGGCGAGCCAGGCGAAAAGCGAATTTCTGGCCAACATGTCGCACGAACTGCGCACGCCCATGAACGGGCTGCTGGGGATGCTCGACCTGGTGCTGGACAGCGGGCTGGGCGCCGATCAGCGCGAGCAGCTCGAAACCGCGCAGCGCTGCTCCTATTCGCTGCTGGGATTGTTGAACGACATCCTGGACCTGTCCAAGATTGAAGCCGGCAAGATGCTGCTCGAAAAAATTCCTTTCAACGCTCGCACGGTACTGGGAGATTGCGTGCAGGCGCAGATGGCCAAGGCGGCGCAGAAGAATATCGCGCTGACCTTCGAGGCTCCCGATGCCAGCCTGTTCGAGATTCTGGGCGATCCGTTACGAATGCGGCAGATCCTGGCGAATCTGCTGTCGAATGCGCTCAAGTTTACCGAGCGTGGATCGGTGCGCGTCATGGTAAGCGTCGCGGCGCGGCCGGATGGGAAGGTCGTACTCCAGTTTGCGGTTCGGGACACAGGCTCCGGGATTCCGGCCGATAAGCTCCCTGAAATCTTTGAGAAATTCACGCAGGCCGACGGCAGCATCTCGCGCAAGTATGGCGGGACGGGCCTAGGTTTAGCGATCACGCGGAGGTTGGTGGAAATGCAAGGCGGCGAAGTGCACGTAGAGAGCGAACCCGGAAAAGGCAGCACGTTCACCGTCACGCTGACGTGTGATACCCCTCCTGCCGCCGGCTTACAACCTGCGTCCGCGCCGGGAGCGGCGGCGGCGTCATTGCCGGCGAAGGCTCCCACCGCACGGCTCCTGCTGGTGGAAGACAACCTGGTGAATCAGAAAGTGGTGCTGGCGATCCTGCGCAAGAAAGGCTACCAGATCGACGTCGCCAACGACGGCCGCGAAGCTCTCGACAAACTGGACGCCGGCATCGCCTACAACCTGATCCTGATGGATGTGCAGATGCCGGTTCTGGACGGTCTGGAAGCGACGCGCACCATACGACGTGAACAGAAGTGGGACAAGATCCCCATCGTCGCCATGACGGCGCATGCCATGAACGGCGATCGCGAACGGTGCCTGCAAGCGGGCATGGACGCTTACGTTTCAAAGCCGGTGCAGCCGGCGCACCTGGTGGCGACCATCGAGAAGCATCTTGAATCGCGCATTGAAAAAGCACCCGTCGCCGCGTCGAAACCGCTGGATCGGTTGCTCACGGATCGCCTGATCCGGGAAGAATCGGGATTGATGAACGACATGCTGCAGCTGTTCCTGCAGCTTGCTCCCGAGCGGATCGAAAAGATTGACAGAGCGGCGCAGCATGCAGATCCGGCCACGGTTGCAGAAGAAGCGAAAATGATCGCGGCGGGGGCCGACCAACTGGCTTCACGCGAACTGCGCGAGTGCGCGCGGCGCATCGAGGCGGCCGCTGCTCGTGGGGATTTCACGCAAGTCCGGCGGGATCTCGAAACCCTGCGGAGCGAGATCCGTTCGCTCGAAGCGCTGGCGACGTAGTCTGCGTACTCTGCGGCGCCTCTGCGTACTCTGCGTGAGTCAGTTAAGAATTTCACGCAGAGACGCGGAGGGCGCAGAGTCACGCGGAGGTCATGGCACAAAGGACTGGATCAATTCCCAAGTTTCGCGGATGTCCTGTTCGGTGGTCGCGATGTTACCGATCGCGAAACGCAGGACGAATTTTCCGTGCAGCACTGTGCTCGACAAGAAAGCCTCGCCACTTGAGTTGACCTGTTCGAACAGTTTCTGGTTGTCCTCATCCGAACCGCAATAACGCAAACACACCAGCGAAAACGGTACCGGTGCGGCTAGTTCAAATCGCGGATCGCGGCGGACTTCTTCCGCCAATAGCTGCGCCAGGCGAATATGCTCGCGCAACACGCGCACGATTCCTTCGCGTCCGTAATACCGCAAAACGAACCACAGCTTGAGCGACCGGAAGCGCCTGCCGAGCGGCAATGCGTACTCGGAAAAATTCAAAGCGCGCTCGTGTTGCGCAGTGACCAGATAAGCCGGAGTCTCGTCCAGTGAAAACGCGCGGCGCATGATCTCCGGGCGCCGCGTGTAGAGAATGCTCAGGTCCACCGGCGTGAACAGCCATTTGTGCGGATTGATGACGATGGAATCGGCGCGGGCTGAACCATCGAGGATGTAGCGATATTCCTCCAGCAGCGCGGCGGGACCGCCGTACGCCGCGTCGATGTGCAGCCACAGGCCGTAGCGGCTGGCGATTTCGGCGATGGCCGGTAGTGGATCGACACTCGACGACGAGGTGGTTCCCAGCGTCGCGACCACGCAGAAAGGTTTGTTCCCGGCGGCCAGGTCCGCCTGGATGGATCGTTCGAGGGCTTCTGGAACCATGCGGAACTCTTGGTCGGCCGCAATGCGCCTCAGGTTGTCTTTGCCAATCCCCACGGTGAGCGCACCCTTATCGACGGAGTTATGCGTGTGCTCGGACTCATACAGAATGAGTCGCGCGTGCTGTCCGCTCAAGCGCGTTTCCGGCGAAGCGAGTTCGCGCGCGGCCAGAATCGCATGCATGCTCGCGGTGGACGCGGTGTCGTGAATGATCCCGAAGAATTCAGGGGCGAGTCCCCACCATTCTCGCAGCCAGCCCAGTGTGACCTGTTCCAGTTCGGTGGCCGAGGGCGACGCCTTCCACAGCATGTGCTGGACGTTCAACGCGGCGGCGATCATCTCGCCAAGAATTCCGGGACCCGATGCGGAGATCGAAAAATAGCTGTGAAAGCGCGGGTGGTTCCAGTGCGTAATGCCGGGCATGACGAGCTTTTGAAAGTCGGCCAGGATGGCGTCCATTGGCTCGCCCTGTTCGGGGCCGTGGGCGGGAAGCTGGTCGATCAGCGCGCCGGGTTCCACCTGCGGCAAGACAGGGTACTGGCGTATGTCGCGCAGGTAGTCCGCCATCCAATCGACGACTTTGTGCGCCTCGGCTCGGAACTCTTCGGGGGACATCATTTGATGTTAGCCCCCGAAGTTATTCGAAGCAAAAATCCTGAGGACCGGTCCCTGGTGACTGGGTAGATTTCGAACCTGCTGTGGCCGCGAGCTTTCTGCCGAATCCGTATTTGCGCCATCGCAGCGCAATCCTTATGCCCGATCCGATCTTAAATGCAAAGCCAGGGGAGACCAGGCGGACGAAATCGGCAAGTCGATGAGCTGTCGAAGAATATTGCTGGGAGGTTGTTAGAAAATCATGTCCTGAGTCACACGTTCGCAGCATAAATCACCGTCTCTCGGATTCACGCCAAGACGCCAAGACGCCAAGACGCAAAGGACGCCAAGAGTTTTCTTTGCGTTGCTTTGCGCCCTGGCGTCTTTGCGTGAACATTGCCTTTTGCCGAATTGTGCGGTGAACTTTTGATTCACCATACTAGCGTTATCGGCCGAGGCGCGAATACCACACGACGACCACGTCGCCGAAAATGGCGACCGCCAAGGCGGCCAGCCCCAGGAAGCTTCCGAACGGGAGCTCGTAAGAGGACGCGTCCTTGCCGGTGAAGAAGATGTAGGCAAGTCCTCCGACGGAGCCGAACAGCGACGCGGCGATCAGCGTGAGCAGCGCCCAACGCAATCCGAGAAACGCGCCGATCATAGCGATCATTTTGACGTCGCCGAACCCGAGCCCTTCGCGATGACGCAGTTTCTCATAGCCCCATCCGACCACCCAGATCATGGCGGCGGAAAGGCCCGCTCCGATCGCGGACTCGGTCAGCGAAAGCCAGCGCCATCCCACTTCTGACGAAAGCAGCAAGCGGGCAAACCCGATATCGCCGGGACGTTCCATGGGGACGAATAACGCGAAAACCAGGCCGACCACGGTTCCGCCGATGGTGAATTCGTCGGGCAGAATGCGCTCTTCCATATCGGAAGCGATCAGCGTGATCAGGATCGCGGAGAAGATGCAGTATTTCAAAGCCGCGAGCGATGGGCCCAGAGCCGCCACGCAGACGCCGAACGCCGCCGCAGTCGAGAGCTCGACTACCGGGTAGCGCAGTGGGATGCGAGCTTTACAATGCCGGCAGCGCGCTCCCAGCACGACGTAACTGACGATCGGCACGTTGTCATACCAGGCGATGGTGTGCTCGCAGCCGGGACAAAACGATCGCGGACGGACCACGGAGAGATCGCGCGGCAGCCGAAAAACGCACACGTTGAGAAAACTGCCGATCAGCAGACCGGCGGCGACCGCCAGTACGATATCGATCATTCCGCGACCTCTTTATACACGCGCATTGTTTCTGTGACCATCCGCTCGACGGTGAATTCCTGATGGACTCGCTCCCGGCCGCATCGGCCCATTTCAGCGGCGCGCGCGGGGTCCTCTAATAGATGACGCACGGCGTCGGCGAATTGGCCATGTTCGACCAGTAAACCGGTGCGTTCATGTTCCACGACTTCAGGCAAACCGCCCACGCGACTGGCGACTACGGGCACGCCTGCCGCCATCGCGGCGAGCGCCGCTGAGCCGAGCCCTTCCATTTCGCTCGAGTAAACAAAAACGCTGGCCGTGGATAAATCTTGCCACAAATTCGAAGTGAGATGTACTTTGACGCCGGGGATTTCAACCGGCTTGGAGGCAAGTGCGACCACGCGGCCCGGTTCGAGTGTAGAAGGATGCTGCGGAACCGGCACTCCGTCATACACCACGCAGATTCGTTCGGAAGGAATCCCCGCTTCGTGCAAACGTTCCGCGACGAAACGCGACACTGCGACATACATTGCCGCGCGCCCATATTTTTGTCGCGACAATATCGACGCGCGGACAGGGAATCCCACTCGGCGCGAAACGATCAGAGGAGTCCGGTTCGCCAGAACCGCCATACTGTGCGCGCGGGCGTCGTGGGCGTGTATTAGATCGGCGTTCTCCAATAGGGAGCCCTTCTCGACGCCCCGCTTCTGAGCTTCCACGGAAAGCGGAGATCCCGATCGGGCCATCAACTTCGCGTCACGCAATTTTTCGAGCAGATACACAACCTGCCATTGTCCACCGCGCATCTCGCGTCCGGTATCGATATGCAGGGTTTTCATTCACGCCCCGGGCTCATGAAGCGAGCTTTGGCGTACTTGACGAAGTTGTACAGCGCCGCCATGTTGGCGATCGCCAGGCCTTCCACTCCATCCAGAAATCCGAGTTGCAAGACATAGGTCCGGAAGAAGGTCCAGGGGGGTTCCAGGATCAACCGGCCCCAGGTCACCTTTTCACCGGTCTCCAGCAACTGCTCGGCAGCGAGTGTGGTGTAACGATCCATGGTCCGCAGATGTTCGGAAAGCGATTCGCAGGTGAAGTGCAGCAAGTTCGAATTCAAGTGTCCGACCCGGCCGTCGACTTTCACTGATTCATGCACGAAATCGCCCACCCATTGCGCTTTGCGGCGATCGTACAAACGCACTTTGCGATCCGGATACCACCCGGAATGGCGAATCCAGCGGCCCAGGTATTGAGCCATGCGCGGCATGGTGTAGGCATCGAACGGCGGGCCGTTCTTCTTGAGATGCCACAGCTCGCCTTCGAGCGCTTCACTCAGCGATTCATCGGCGTCCAGCGAAAGAATCCAATCGTAGGAGGCTTGTTCAGCCGCGAAATTCTTCTGCTTGGCGTAGCCCGGCCAGGGACTTTCGATCACGCGCGCGCCCAGCTTTTGAGCGATCTCCACGGTGCGGTCGCTCGATCCGCTGTCGATCACGATAATTTCATCGGCGCAGCGCAGGCTTTCGATGGCGCGGGGAAGATTACGCTCTTCGTTGTAAGTGATGATCGTGGCCGAGATTTTCACCGGATTTAGAGGCCATTCGTGCGGATCGGCGCCAGCGTGAACGACAAAAGAAAAATGATCAACGCGACCAGCCCGAGCCAGCGCCGCTTGGGGCTCAGCCGGTTCGGATCGATAATCGACGGATGCCGCAGCGCCACAAAGAACAACACCACGGCCCAGAACAGCCACATGTAACCGACCTTGTAATCGCTGGTAAACAACTGCACAACTCCTAATAAGGCGAGCGCGGCCACAAAAATCCGGGACAGGATTCGGGTGCGCTCGCCGAGGAACGCGTAGAGAATGTGGCCTCCGTCGAGCTGGCCGATGGGAAGAAGATTCAGCGCCGTGGCGAGCAGGCCGACCCATGCGGCGCGCGCCACCGGATGCAGGTAGATGTCGTTCACCGACACGCCCGGGAAAATCATCCATTCGAAGAGCCGCAGAAACAGCGGGGTTCCGAACACAACGTCGCCGCGCGCGCCGATGCCGGGTACGACCTTGGAAAGTGAGACGCCGGCCATCAGCGGAAGAATCAGCACGGCGAATCCGGCGAGCGGTCCACCGATGCCGATGTCGAACAGAGCTTTTCTGGAAAGAATCGGCGAGCGGATGCGGATGAACGCGCCAAAAGTTCCAATCAGCGTGGGGGCGGGCAGAAAGAACGGCAGCGTCGCATCCACGCGGTAGTAACGCGCGGCCAGAAAATGTCCCATTTCGTGCGCCAGAAGAATGATGAGCAGCGTCAGCGAAAACGGCAGGCCGTCGAGCAGCACCGAAGGATCGTGCCACATCTTTCCGTACAAAGCCAGATCGGAATCGAAATCGAACGGTCGGTTTTGCGCGAAGCTATGAGCCAGTCCCGCGCCGACCACGGTGGTGGTCAACAGCGTGAACACCAGCAGCAGCGCGTGGATCCAGTAACGCTGCCGCGGTCGCACGTGCTCAGCCGCTAATGTTTCGAAAACGTTGGAAGTCGCCGCGGGATAGCCGTTCGTCGACACAAAGAGGACTTACTATTGCAGCGTCTGCAATTCCTTGCCGGGCTTGAAGCGCACCGCCTTGCCGGGCGGGATGGCGACTTCAGCGCCAGTGCGCGGATTGCGGCCGATGCCGGTCTTGCGCGGCCGGACGTTGAAGATACCGAATCCACGCAGCTCGATGCGCTCGCCGCGACCGAGCGCGCGTTTCATGCTTTCAAAGACGGTTTCAACGGCCATCTCGGCTTTCGTCTTGGTGATGCCCGTCCGGTTGACCACTTCGTTGATGATGTCGAGTTTGATCAATGCCGCTTCCCCGCTTTCTTTTTGCGTTGAACAACAGCCGAAACATAATGATAGGATTGGGGTTATCGCTTTGTCAAGTTCCGAAGTTTTCCGCCGTGCCTGCGGCCTGTTTCCCACGGGCGTCGCGGTGCTGACCACGCGCGCTTTAGATGGGACGCCGCACGGGATTACCATCAATTCGTTCAGCTCGATTTCGCTCGATCCGCCGCTGGTGATGGTCGCCATCGCGCACGAGTGCGCATTCCTCAACCACTTCGAAACAAGCGGGTTTTTCGCTGTGAACATCCTGCGGGAAGAACAGGTCGACTTGTCGATCCGTTTCGCCGAATTGCCCGAAGGTCGGTTCACGGGCGTTCGATGGAGGGCGGGCGCGACGGGATCACCGTTGGTGGAGGGAGTATTGGGAATGCTCGAGTGCAGGACGGTGCAAGCGTTGGATGTGGGGGATCATCGGGTGTTGATCGGTGAGGTGGTAGAAGTGGAGATCGGTGAAGGTCGTCCGTTGGTGTTTTTTTGGAGTGAGTATACGAGGTTGGTGTAGTTTCAGAAGGCGCCGCAGTTCCAATCAATTGGTGTCGTTGTGGTTCCTCGAAGAGCGACTTCACACCATCCATCAGATCTGCGAAGAACCCAGTGCGGCCACTTCCAGACGCGCTGCCAAGGTGTCTTCGTCGTTAACACGAAACCATGGGTGAATCGCAGCCGCGTAGACCTTGTTACCGCTTCGATCTCCACCGAAAGAAGGCGACGGCCGATCAGCAGTCGAATCGCGGAAACTTGCGGACGGTACAGACCATCGGTATCCGCCAAGACCATCCCGCGCAGCGAAAGCCGCCACATTGGCATCGCCCCCATGTTGCTTAGCGTCCACTCCCCACTAGGATTCCCAAGGGTGCCATCGCGGCGGACTACATCGGATGGCGAAAGGTTTCCGAACTCGAAAAAGATTGCGCTGCCGTAGCCAGCCCATGCGTGACTGACTTGCTGGCCAACGACGGGGCCGCCCCACATCCGGTATGAACTCATGCGCCGGATTTTTTTCGAATTTCGATATTCAGCCGTTTGATTTTCTGATTCAACGTCGACAGAGGAATCCGCAGAGCCTCCGCGGCGGCGGTCTGGCTCCAGTCGGAGGCTTCAAGCTGTTCGATGATCTTGCGGCGTTCGTAGTCGGCGACGATCTCAAACAACGACGCATCCGCGGCCAGGTGACCGCTCTCGTCGCGTCGAATACGCAGGCCGCGGGCTTCGAGCAGATGTTCGGGAAGGACGTCGGCGGGCACCGATGGCTGGGCGGCGAGCACAACCGCGCGCTCGACCACATTTTCCAGTTCGCGAACGTTGCCGGGCCAGGCGTGATCCATCAGGATCTGCATTGCGTCCGGTTCGAAGCGGAGCCGCGACTTGCCATTTTCATCCAGGTATTTTTCGTTCTCGCGGCAGTACTTGGTGAAGAAATGCTCGACCAGCGCTGGAATATCTTCTTTGCGATCGCGCAGTGACGGCAGCGCGAGATTGATTACATTGAGCCGGTAGTACAGGTCCTCGCGGAACTTTCCTTCGTCGACTAAACGCTTCAGTTCGGCATTGGTTGCCGCGACGATCCGCACGTCCACTTTGATGGTTTCGGTGGACCCGAGCGGCATGAATTCGCGCTCCTGGATTACGCGCAGGAGCTTGGTCTGCGTTTCCAGGGAAATGGTCCCGATCTCGTCGAAAAAAATCGTGCCGTGATTCGCGATTTCAAAATATCCCTTGCGCGAGGCGACCGCTCCAGTGAAGGCACCTTTGACGTGACCGAACAGTGCGGATTCGAGCAGATCGGGTGGAACCGATCCTGAGTGCACCGGCACGAAAGAATGTTCGGCGCGAGCCGAATGCGCGTGAATCGCGTTGGCGATCAGTTCTTTGCCGGTCCCGGTCTCGCCGGTGATCAAAATGGTCGCGCGCGACGCCGCGACCTGGGCGACCAGATCGAGAATCTTCAGCATCCGCTCGCTCTTACCGACGATGTTGGGGAAGCTGTAGCGTTGCTTGAGGGCGCGCTTCAGCTCGAGATTCTCGCGCTCCAGTCGCCGCTTGGCGATCATGCGATCGATCTCGATCAGCAGTTTTTCGTTGTCCCACGGCTTGGGAAAATAATCGTTGGCGCCGTGTTTGAGCGCATCCACGGCGACTTGCACCGATCCGTAGGCGGTGATCATGAAAATCGGTGTGTCCAGATCGCGCACGCGGACTTCTTGGAGCACCTGCATGCCGCTTTTATCGGGCATCATCAGGTCCAGCAGAACCAGGTCGTAAGAGGAGCCTTCCAGCATGCGCTGGCCTTCGGTGGCATTGGGCGCAAGGTCGACGCGGTAGTTTTCGCCGGCCAGCAGCGCTTCGAGACTTTCGCGGATATCCGGCTCGTCGTCGATGACCAGAATTCTGCCGCGCGGGGGGTGGTCGACGATCACATCCGGAGGGAGATTCGCGACGTCAGCCATTTAGCTGATCAGCCTGATATCGGATTGTGCGACAGCACCGACGGAGGTGGATGTGGGAGTCGAAACATTGGAGACCGCCGAAACGGGCGCGGCTTCGGTGCGTGTGGTTTGCGTGGTCTCGAGCTTTCGCGTCGCCGCAGCTTCCGGGAAGGTGAGCTGGAAGCGCGTTCCTGCGCCGATCTCGCTCTCCACTTCGATATCGCCACTGTGCTCGCGCACGATGCCGTAACTGACCGAAAGCCCCAGCCCGGTGCCTTTGCGCGCGGCTTTGGTGGTGAAGAACGGATCGAAAATGCGCGATAGATTCTCGTGAGCGATTCCGCCTCCGGAATCGGCGACAGTGACGCGCACCACGCCGTCCTGCGCTCCGCTGCGGATCGCGAGGGTTCCGCCGGATTCCATGGCGTCGCGGGCATTCAGGAACAGGTTCAGGAACACCTGCTGCAGCTTGCCGGGATTGCCCTTGATTTTCGGCAGCGAATCATGCAGCAGCAGTTCGACCTTTACGGATGCCTGGGCCAGCTGATGGTCCAGCAGCGTCAGCGTCTCGCGAATCACCTTGTTCAGATCCACGCTGACGTACTCGGTAGGTGACGTCCGTGAGAAATTCAGCAGCGAATTGACAATCTCACTGGCGCGGAAGGTCTGCCGCGCGATCTTTTCGAGCAACGGCGCTTTTTGAGCGTCACCCGAAATCTGTTTCGCCAGCATTTGCGCGTAGGTCGAGATCACCGCCAGCGGCGTATTGACTTCGTGCGCCACGCCGGCGGCGAGCAGCCCGATGGAGCTGAGTTTGTCGGCCTGGACCAACCTGCGTTCCAGCTCGGCGCGATCGGTGATGTCGTCGAAGATGATCAGGCGTCCGATCCGATCGCCGTCGCGCGAAATCAGCGGGGCGATGGCGATGTTCAGCGTGACTTCGTTGGGACGTAGCACGAACTTATAGATGTTATGAATGCCGAATTGGCCGCGAACGGATTCGAGCTGCTCGCACAGCTCGGCGGGGAGTAGATCGCGAAGCTTGTGTCCCACGGCATCCTGCCGCGCGATGCCGGTCAACCGTTCGATCTGCGAATTCCAGCTTTCGACACGATCGTCGAGATCGGCTGCCAGGATTCCGACGTTGATCGACTCGACAATATTTTCCGAGAATTCCTTGAGCCGCTCGTATTCCTCCACTTTCCGTGCCAGCGACCGGTACAGCATCGCGTTGTCGATAGCAATGCCGACGTAGCCGGAAAGCGTGACCAGCAGTTCGACATCGTCGCTCGAAAGAAAATCGCCGCTGTCGGTCCGGCTGACTCCCAGATACGCGATGGTGCGTCCGCGCGCCGAACATGGAAGATAGTAAGTCAGCTCCAATTCTGCGATGGAGCGGCGCACCGAAACCGGCATTTCGTGAGAGATCACATCGACGGTGTGGCGCGTGCGCTCGAAAAACAAGTACGGCTTGGCAGGACTCGGACTGAGAAAGGTCAGGTCCAGCCCATAGGGGACGTTGTCGGTCTGGCGGCCACTGCGGTTGCTGGCCAGTTCCAGATGAAATTTCGATTCGGCCTCGTCCCACACAAAAAAAGCGACGTGCCGGATGCCCAGCGTGCGAATCAAGCGGTCGGCGACGGTTTCCAGCATCTCGTCCAGATCCGTGGGCGAGCCCAGCTCGCGCGCGAACTCGATCAGCGTGCGGCGGTAGTCGTAGCGGTCCTTATAGAAGTAGTACCGGTCGAGCTGTTCTTGAATCCAATTGCGAATGGGTTGGAACACAAATGCCGCAATCAGGATCAGCGCGACCATGGCCGTGCCGCTGAGATCCGCGGTGCGCGTGACAGAGAAGATCAGGCCATAGAAAATCCCCAGCACGGCCAGAGTCGCCAGCGTGTAGACGTAGCCTTCCTGGAAGATGATATCGACGTCCATCAGGCGGTAGCGGAGAATCGCGTAGGCCCACGTCAGCGGAATCAATGGCAGCGATAGCACCGCCAGATTCATCGCATGATTCGGCGCCACGCCGAACAGATACGGCACGGCGTAGATCAATCCGAACGGCAGGATTCCAAGCAGCGCTCCGTTGCGCAACCACGTTAATTGGCGGCGCACGATGGGATCGTCGGCGTGGCGGAGCTGGAACCACAGGACGCATCCACCGGCCACATACATCGTGCACAGGAAAATCAGCCAGACACGATCGAGCAGCCAGCGGACTTCAAGCAGGGGAGCGTCGGTGCGCAGCGTGCCAATGATGAATCCAATGTTGACGGCCATCAGCGCCAGGCCCGGCACATACACCAGCGCTGCGGCCCCACGCCGCTTGATCCAGCGCTGCGGTTCGGGAAACACGCAGCAGAAATGCAGGAACAGTGTCGGCGCCAGGAATCCAGCGATCACGTTTCCGAAGTAAATGACCTTATCGAAATTGTTCAGCTTGCCCGAGTAGTGGAACGCGGACATGATGAAGCTGGCCAGGCACAGCAGGAAAAAATGCAGCGCGCGCGGAGCGTTGCGGCGGCGGAAATAGACGAACAGACCGATGGCCAGATACACGGCGCCCACGGCATATTGATAGAAGATGGTCGAATCGCGCTCCGCTTCGCCAATGATGACCTTGGCCGGCGCATCCTGGCCGTCGCGGCGGATGGTGTATTCGGAGGAGCGCCACGCGCCGAGCCGCGCCAGCATTTGCGTCGCATCGCTGGAATTCTCGATTTTGGTTCCTTCAATCGAAACCAGGGCGTCACCTTTGTGAATCCCCGCCTTTTCGCCGGGGCTGCCGGGGCTGATGTAGGCCGCCACCACGCGCGTGGAATCGCCCGAAGTGCGATCCATCCAGGTAACCCCATCATCGGGAAGATGATAGCGGCTTTGTTGCTGAAAATTGATGCCCGCGGCAATCACGGCCGCCATGGTGACAATCACCAGCAGCGCACTGACGAGCTGTTGCTTCAACTCCCGCATACGGCTTGAGACACGAACCCCGCCATCGCTACAGCAATTGGAAGACCAACCGGACCACGATGGTTTTCATTGATAATACAGAAGTTCGGTGATTCCTGCAAGGGCTGTGTTACAGCTTTTGGGAGATTTCGATACGGAGATCCGTAGGGACCACACATCCGTGCAAGCTGTAGCAGTTACTATTTTTTGAGAGTTCTGGTACCCCCTTTGAAACCGTCGCAACGTATTGACCAATGCGGCTACTTGGACTATACTTCCGACTGGTACCGAAGTCCTGGTACATTCGGAGATCCTTTCGGAGGAAGCATGAAAACAGTTAAAACTGCTCTGTTCTTTGGAGTAGCGTTATTGGTAACCTGCGCCGCATTCGGCGCAAATATCGTCGCAAACTCAGGGTTCGAAACCGGCGACTTTACGAGTTGGACTGAACACACGTGTACCAGCGTGAACTGCGGGGCGCAAGGTTGGTTTGTGACAACCACCGATCCACACACCGGCACTCATGCTGCTGACACGAGATGCGTATCTGCCGACTGTCTGAACCCGACCACGGGAGATTGGATCTCTCAGGTTCTGACCACAACGACTTCGACGGCCTACACGTTCAGCTTTTGGATGGACCCGGTAAACTCTGGCGATCCAACGGTCGAGATCGACATTTTCTGGAACGGCACGAAGGTGGGCGGATTCGGGAGCGAACCCGGCGGTTACCATCGGTACACGATCGGTGGATTAGTGGCGACTGGCACGTCGACCACTCTGGAAATCACCGGCCGTCATGATCCGGCAACGGTATTCATTGACGACGTGTGCGTCTCGTCCACTACGGACTGCGGCAGCGCGACACCTGAGCCGACTTCGATGTTCCTGATGGGTGGCGGCCTGGTTGGAATCGGGCTGATCACCTTTAGACGCCGGATGAATCGCCGGTAATCACCGCAAGCTCGTAACACGGCGCGATTCGACTACGATACCTGTATGTCGATTCGCGCCGTTTTCTTTTTCTGCTGTATCTGTTTTGCGGCGGGGCGTGACCAAAAGCCGATCGCGGTTCGAGTGGTGGTGGTCACGATGTTCGAGCGTGGCGCGGACACCGGCGACGAGCCGGGCGAATTCCAGTACTGGGTGGAACGCGAGAAACTCGACCGCAGCTTGTCGTTCCCCCAGGGCAATCGCGATCTGCGGATGAATGCCACGGGAGTGCTGGGCGTGGTCACCGGCGTCGGCACGGCCAAGGCGGCGTCCACCATCATGGCCCTGGGGCTCGATCCCCGCTTCGACCTCACCAAAGCCTACTGGGTCATCGCCGGAATCGCGGGCGTGAATCCTGGCGCGGCTTCCCTCGGATCGGCGGCCTGGGCGGAGTGGGTCGTGGATGGCGACCTGGGGCATGAAATTGACGCGCGTGAGATCCCGCCCGACTGGAAGACCGGTTTCGTGCCGCTGCGTAAATCCGTTCCCTATGAGCTGCCCAAGGCTCCGGATGAAGGCCAGGTTTATCGCCTGAATCCGAGGCTGGTCGATTGGGCCTACAACCTGACGAAGAACGTCAAGCTCGACGACAACGAGTCGATACGCGCGGAGCGCGAGAAATTCACTTCCCCAAACGCACGCCGCCCGCCGTTTGTGCTGAAAGGCGATACGCTCTCCAGTTCGACCTTCTGGCACGGCAAACTGCTGAATCAATGGGCCACCGATTGGGTGAACTACTACACGGAAGGCCAAGGATCGTACGTCACCTCGGCGATGGAAGATACGGGAACGCTGCAATCGCTCACGTTCCTGGCGAAAGCAGGCAAAGTGGATCTGCAGCGCGTAGTGGTACTGCGCACGGCGAGCAATTTCGACCAGCCGGCTCCGGGACGATCTCCCGCGGAAAGTCTAGGCGCAACCAGGATCGGAAGATACGCCGCGTTTTTACCGGCGCTCGAAGCGGCGTGGCGAGTGGGGCATGTCGTGGTGGAAGAAATCGCGGGGCATTGGGAAAAGTATCGCTAGGACTTACTTCGTAGACTGGATCTTCACCAGGCGCTGCGCCTGGTCGGCGGGCATGCCGGATTTCAAGGTCTGGGGATCGCGGAAGAAGTCGAAATACGAGATGTAGTGCACGCAGCTCACGGTGCAATACGGGGCGCACGATTTTTCGGTGAGGTACTCGCGACGGATATCTTCGCGCGTGTATTGATCCAGCGGCTTGGCGGGATAGCCGCGCTGTTGCGAGCAGTAGTGCACCAACCCGTCCTCGCAAATATACATGTAGCGCGCGCCGGCGCGGCAGCGCCAGTTGTTCGGTTTACCCTGCGCAATCGCGTCCTGAAAGAAATTCAGCCGCGCGAAGTGGCGATTCTCCATCGCCTTCATCTCGTGATAGACCGCGCGCTCCCGGTCGCCGAGCGGACGAAGCTGGCCGTCGCCATCGTGAATGATCCCCACGGTGGATGAAAAACCCAGTTCCAGGGCGCGTTTTCCGACCACCAGCGCGTCGTCCGGATTGTGAATCCCGCCGCCCACCACTGAATTGATGTTTACGTGAAACTGGGCGTGCTCGGCCAGGACTTGCAGTTTCTTGTCGAGCACCTTGAGGCTCTTTTTCGACACATCGTCGGGCATGACGTTGTCGATGGAGATCTGCATATGCTCCAGGCCCGCGCGATTCAGGCGTTGGACGCGATCCGGAGTCAGCAGATAGCCGTTGGTGATCATGCCGGCCAGAACGCCGCGACGGCGCATGGCGGAGATGATTTCGTCCAGGTCGGGATGCAGCAGCGGCTCGCCACCGGAGAGCGTCAGGATACTGGTTCCCAGGTCGGCTAGGCGATTGATCCGGGCGATCATCACCTCGGCCGGTACCGGCTTCGAGTAATCGTCGTACTCGTTACAGTAGGTGCAGGAAAGGTTACAGCGCCGGATGGGAATGATATGCGCCATGATCGGGTGGCTGGTGGACAGGCCGCCTTTTACGATCAGGCGCGCCTCCTTTGCATTACGGGCAAGGGATTTCCACGCGCGGCGCATTCGAAAAGCCGTACTAGGCATCAGGAGCTAACCCTATTTAATCACAACGCAGACTGGATTCCGATGCTTAGGATTCAAGCGGCGAATTTCGGGCCTCGAATGGAGTTTAACTGAAGTCATCGGATAGACATATCCCGAACTGAGAGAATTTCCTTCATCCACCCACTTAGTTCACGTGAGTGTAAGCCTAGCGCTTCTTCTGGTACCAATCCTAGTCACCCTGGACCCTCAGGACCCAGCGATCCTGCAACTCCGCGTGCAGGAAGGCGAAGGGGCGGTGTACGCCATCGGCTCGCGGGCGACCCGGGGCGTAACGATACAGGTGACGGATGAAACTGGTAAGCCCGTCGAAGGCGCCACCGTCAGTTTCCGTTTGCCGGACAGCGGGCCGACCGGAACGTTCGCGACCGGGGGGAAGACCGAAATCTCGACGACGCGTCCGGACGGACGGGCGGGAGTCTGGGGGATGCAATGGAACCGGACGGCGGGATCGTTTGAGATCCGCATTACAGCCGTCCGAGGGCAAAGCCGGGCAGGAACGGTTTGCGCGCAGTATCTGACCGATTCACCCGAGGCGGCCGCGCCGGCGTCGCGGATTGGGCCGGGACGCAGACACAAATGGCTGTGGATCGTCGCGGGAATAGGCGGGGCAGCGGCAGCAGGAGTCGCCGTGACGGCAGCTAAAGGCAAGCCTACTGCGGGGGCGACACCGACAACGGGCGTCACTATAGGGACCCCTACGATCATCCTGGGGCATCCATGAAGATTCTCTTTTTTCTCAGCGCGTGCGCATGGGCACAGATCGAGCAACCGCAGTTGGGAATCATGCTCGACAGGGCAGGCGTCGCCAGGCCTGTATGGGGCGTCTCGGCCAGCGTGACCTTAGGGACAGCCGTGGCGACGGAAGTCGTGTCGATGGCGTGCTCGCGGCGATGGTGTATCGCATCGACTGCTGCCGGCCTGGTGAGTTGGGGAAATGGCCGGCAGTGGCGCAGTGAAGCGCCAGCGGGCACGGCTGTTTTCGCATTCAGCGGCGATTCGGCTTACGTGTATTCGTCGGGTCAACTCGCCAAATGGCGTGAAGGAACGCGGGAATTGGTAGGCGTCGACGTTTCCGGAGAGATTCTTTCCATGCGCGTAGTGGATGGGGCGCTGGAATTCGCAGTCCGGCGCGATGACGGGACATGGATCGTGCGCGACGGGAATGCGATCGTGGCGGCGCTTCCGGAAGCTACAGGGCCGGTGATGCTGCTGGATCGCGCTGTGCTCTTCGCCACAGACGACGCAGTCATCTTGCGCAGGACAGATGCGTCTGAGATGCGGTTTCCGGCGGCCGGGGCGGAGTCGTTCGTGGTCATGGGAGACGGGTTGGTTCAAATACGCGCGCGCGACGCGAATTACGCGCTTCGGATCGAGGCTGGACGCGAGAAGCTGTTCCTGCTTCCGGAGATCCAATGATAGTTTCAGGCAATGCGACCGATAAACTCGCAAGCCGGCCTGAAAGCCGGCTCGCCGCCAGGACTGGCGGCCCCACATTGCTCCTGATGTTGCTGCCGGTGGCGGCGCACGCGCAGCTCGCGCTGGTTACTTTCGACGGAACCACCGAATCGCCGGTGGGGACCACGTACAACTATGGAACGGTTTCCAACGGCGACACGAAGGACGTACGGTTTCGCGCGCGAAACGTCGGCAATTCAAAAGTAGACCTGACCACGCTGACCGTCTCGGGTACCGGATTCTCCATCCTGGCCGTGAACGGAGTGGTGCCGTCACCCATTGCGCCGACTAATTTTCTGGAGTTTACGATCCGCTTCTCCGCCGCGCTGGCGGCGTCCTACAGCGCGAATCTTCAAGTGAACAGCATCAGCGTGCTGCTGCTGGCGACGTCGGTTCCGGCGCCGGAGGTGACGGTTTTTCCCGCGTGCTTGCCGGGCTCGACCGGCGGCGTCGATTTCCCCCCGGTGGCGATCGGAACCACTGGGGGGTGCGTTTTCTCGGTCCGGAATCCGAGCGCGCAGCCGCTCCTCATTTCCACGCTCTCGGTCACCGGCGATGCCGCCTTTCAAGGACCGCAGAATCTCGCGACGCCTCTGACGTTACGGCCCAACGACGCCATCACATTCACGGTCCAATTCACGCCGGTGTGCGGAACGCTCAACTATGCCGCCATGCTGAACGTGAACACGCGCGCTTATCCACTCGCCGGTGCCGGGCTGACGCCACCGCTCCCCAAGCCGTTATTGAGCTTCGACACGGCCAAAATCGGGAGCGGCGAACAGCACACCATCAGCATGATCCTGCCATCGCCGGCGGCTTGCGCGACCAGCGGCAATTTGACCATGGCGTTCACCGGAGTTGCCGGCGATCAGTCGGTTTCCTTCCTTTCAGGCAGCGCGCACACGCTTCCTTTTTCGGTGAAGGCGAAGGACACGCAGATTTCGATCAACGGACAGACGTCCGCGCCATTTCAGACCGGAACCACCGCGGGAGCGATCACATTTACACTGAACGGCACCCCGATCGACGGAGATGCAACCACCAAGGTGACCATTCCGCCCGCACCCCTCGCGATTGAGAGCGCTTCGGCGTCGAACCAGCGCGCCGGGGAACTGGACATCACCGTGACCGGCTACGACAACACGTATAGCGCAGGCACGATGTCGTTCACTTTTTTCGACACAGGTGGAAACGCCATCGGCTCGGCTGCCGCGGCGGACTTTACGTCGAACTTCAAGAGCTTCTTTTCGGGAGCCACCACGGGCAGCGCATTTCTGATGCGCGTGTCATTTCCAGTGATCGGAAATCAGTTGTCGATCGGCAAAGTTCAGGTGAACTTGACCAACTCCGCGGGACAGGCTCAGACAGGGAGTCTGACGTTCCAGTAACGTGGAGGAATGACGACGCCGGTCGCCCTGACCATCGCCGGGTCGGATCCCAGCGGGGGCGCGGGAATTCAGGCCGACCTGAAAACGTTCCATCGCTTCGGGGTGTATGGCGAAGCGGTAGTGACGCTGATCACGGTGCAGAACACGATGGGTGTACGTCGCGTGGACTTGCTGGACGCGGAACTGGTTCGCGAGCAGCTTCACGCGGTGCTGGAAGATATTCCTCCGGGTGCGGCCAAGACTGGCGCGCTGGGAAGCCAGTCAGTGATCGATGCGATCGCGGAGACACGCTTTGAATGTCCGCTAGTGGTGGACCCGGTGATGACCAGCACCAGCGGCGCGCAACTCAGCGCGGGCCTGGGTCGTCTGATTCCGCGGGCATTCCTGGTGACTCCGAATCTGGAAGAAGCGGCACTGCTCGCGGGATTTCCGGTTACGGACGTCGATTCGATGCGCCGCGCCGCGGAGAAGATCGCCTCGCTAGGCGCCAGGAATGTGCTGATAAAAGGCGGGCACCTGGAAGGCGATGCGACTGACCTGCTGTTCAATGGAACGTTTCACAAATTCAGCGCACCGCGCATTGTGACAAAACATACGCATGGGACCGGCTGCACCTACTCGGCTGCGATCACGGCGGAATTGGCCAAGGGAACGGAGCTGATCGAGGCGATTCGCCGCGCGAAGGCCTTTCTGTGCGACGCGATCCGTGGCAATCCGGGTCTCGGCCAAGGTTCAGGGCCGTTGAATCACTTCGCGTGAGAGCAGAAATACTCGCGTGCCGGATGGCCGCCATGAATCGTGGGCCGGCGAGGTCATGCTGCTTGAAACATAGAAGTCCGATTGCGGGTTCGAGGCGATCAACCCGCTGATCTCTTCGGGAGTTCGCGCCAGGATTACTGTGGCGACGGGACCAGTGGAATCAAGATTCCACTGGCGCAAACGGTCGCGGAAAATTGGGAGCAGTTGGTCGAGTCGCGCGTAATCGGACGCACTAACGGTAATCCCCAGATACTCGAAATCGAGCGGAAGTTGGGGATGGTTTGTTGCGGGATCGAGCCACAGGTAGCGCAAACGAGGCAGGTCGAGATCGGCGGCATAGAATTGATCATCCGGTTCAACGATGATCAGGTCGTTTCCACGATGACGTGTCGCGTATGCGTCGAGCGCGGCTTGCGCAGGGTTCACCGATTCCGGCGCCACCGGGAGTCCCCACGCGGCGTGCGGGAAGGAAAGCTTGACGAGAAACACGCCCGTCGCGACGGCCAGCGCCAGGCGAGCGTAACGCTTGGGGATCGCGGTTGCCGAAAGCATGGCCATGGCCGGCAGCATCGGCGCCAGGTAGGTCACGTTCCGGTATCGCCACGCGACGGCGGTTAGCAGCACCACGGCGATCCACGAAAGCGCGAGGCGACGGCGTGTTCGCACCGCACCGACGACCGCAGCGAGCAACAGGACCGGGTCGAGCGCGACGATACGCTTCGCATAGAATCCCAGTTGCGATTCCTGGGTGGTCTGCTGCGGCGCGCTGAGTCCCCAAGTGACGTGCTCACCCAGAATGTATTCAGCCCAAAACCACCGGGGATGTTCGTAAAGTTGCCAGAGATGCCAGGGGAGCGCGATGGCTAGCGCGATTGCAGACACCTGAGCCAGGCGGATCAAAGAAATTCCGGCGATGGCCAGGATCACGAGAGGCAACAGGCCGGCGGCCGCTTTGGTCATGATGGCGGCACCGGTTGCCACGCCGAAAACGAGTCGCGACGAGCGCGAATCGAGCCGCGGATCGTGCCATAGAGCAGCCATGGCCAGCGCGATTTCAAAAGTCAGTAACGCATCCGTAAGGCCGGTCCGGCTCGGTATGAAAAACAGGTGGCTCGAGAGCAGCAGCAATGCTCCGGCGAGAGCCGCCTCCGCAGGGAACGCGGCACCCAGGCAATGGAATACGAGCGCGACGGTCGCCGCACCCGCAAGGATCGAGGGCAGACGCAGCGCAAGTGCCGATGGCCCCAGCAGTTTCGCCGAAAGCGCCTCCAGCCAATACAGAAGGGGCGGCTTGTAGAGCGCATGACGGCCCAGAAACCGGGGCGTGATCCAGCCGCCGTGCCGCGCCATTTCGAGCGAAGAAGCGCCGTACACGGCTTCGTCCTGCGCCATGACGTGCGCCAGCGGGTCGAGATATGCCGTGGCGATCCCGGCCGACCCCGCGCCCCAGCCGAGGAAGATCAGGCTCGCCAAAAATACGGCCGCCGTCGAGCGCATCCGTGAGATTGTCGCACAGCTTCGCACACTTACTACATAAGTGATCCTTTCCATTCCAGGCTGGCTGCGACCGGTGGACCAAGTGGTGCTGGCGCTGCTGGCGCCGCTGGCCCTTGCGATCCTGCTGAGCGGGCTGGACGATCTGGTGATCGATATCGCATGGGCGGTGGCATGGATTCACTCGAAAGTTCGTCCGGCGCCGACATTTTTTCCACCGGGTCCCAGACAGTTGGATTCGGCTCCGCGGCTCTCGATCGCCATTCTGGTGGCGCTGTGGCACGAGGATGAAGTGATCGCGCGGATGCTCCAGCATAACCTCGCGTCGATCCGCTATCCGGAGTATCACATCTTCGCGGGGGCGTACCCGAATGATCAGCGCACGCAGGACGCCGTGCGCCAGGTTTCGGACCGATTCGAAAACCTACACCTGGTGGTGGCGCCGCACGATGGCCCCACCTCGAAAGCGGATTGCCTGAACTGGATCTTCCAACACTTGAGCCTGTATGAGGAGCAGACGGGGTGCCGGTTCGACGTGGTGGTGATTCACGATGCCGAGGACGTGATCCACCCCGACGAACTGCGCTGGATCAATTACTACGCAGCCCGCTACGATTTCATCCAGACTCCGGTGCTGGCCTTGCCGACACCGTTGTGGGATCTGACGCACGGGGTGTATTGCGACGAGTTCGCCGAATACCATACGCGCGATATGCCCGTCCGACCGCTGCTGGGAGGATTCCTGCCCAGTGCCGGCGTCGGTACGGCGTATCGCCGCGAAGCGTTAGAGAAACTCGCGGCGGCGCGGTCGAGCCGCATCTTCGAGCCGGAGGCGCTCACCGAAGATTACGATAATGGACTGGCGCTGTTCCGTCTAGGATGTTCGCAGGCCTTCGTGCCGGTGTCGCGCGCGATGGGTGCGGAAGGCTTCATGGCGACGCGCGAATATTTTCCGCAGAATTGGCGCAGCGCGCTGCGGCAGCGTACCCGCTGGGTGACCGGGATCGGGCTGCAAAGCTGGGAACGATTCGGATGGGGCAGAAATCCCGGCGAAACATACTGGTTGTGGCGGGACCGCAAGGGACTGATCGCCAGTCCGCTGGGGTTGGCCGCGAATCTGGTGTTCCTATACGGCGCGGCGACTCACATTTGGACGCGCGCTCCTCCGCTCGCCTCGCACGTGGTAGTCCCCACGGCGGCGCTGGCCCTGCTACGGTTAGGAGTGCGGATGGCGTGTTCGGCACGGCTGTACGGAATCGTCTTCGCCCTGGGAGTTCCGGTGCGGGCGATTTACGCCAATGTGCTGAACGCATCGGCCACCGTGCGGGCAGTGTCGCGCTATACGGTATCGAGGGCGCGCGGGCTTCCGCTGCAGTGGCTGAAGACCGACCATGCGTTTCCGTCCCGGGCGGCGCTGCTCACGCATAAGCGCAAGCTGGGCGAGATTCTGGTTGGCTCGGGATACGTGCATCCAACCGCGATGGCCAGCGCCCTCGGCCAGCAGCCTCCCGGAATCCGCATCGGCGAATACCTGTTGAAACTGCATCTAGTCGACCAGGACAGCCTGTACGCGGCTCTTAGCATGCAGCAGGGATTGCCGTTTAGCGAAGTCGATCCAGCGGAAATTCCACCGCACATCGCGCGCAGCATCCCCGAACACGTTATACGGCGCTGGCGGGTGTTACCGTTTCGCGTCACGGAAGGAACGGTGCTGCTGGCGACTCCCGAGCTTCCTTCCACCGGAATGACGGCGGCAATCCGGCCGTTCACCTCGCTAGAGATGCGTTTCCATCTGGTCACACCGCGGCGATTCGAGGCGCTGCAAGAGGCGCTGCTATAATCTGGTCATGCAGGCGAAGAAATTGGCAGCCGTGATCGCGGCTGCGGCAGTGACATTAGCGGCCGCGGAGACTTTGCTCCGGGTCGATTCGATCCCGGAATCGAAGATCGTTCATAAAGCACCGCCTGAGTATCCACCGGATGCTCGCGATGCGCGGATTGAGGGAGTCGTCAAAGTCGGCGTGATCATCGCCAGGAACGGCCATGTCGAGGAGGCGCGTCTGATCAGCGGGCATCCGCTGCTGGCGCCGGCAGCGTTGCAGGCGGCGAAAAAGTGGGTATTTCAACCGTTTGAACGGGACGGGAAACCGGTCCGCGCCACGGCTACACTCGAGATTCCGTTCGCGCTGTCCGCAGCCCAGTAAGCGGCACAACGCGATGGCCGATTCTCTGAGTGAGATCGCGATCGCGGCGCGAGAACACGCGCACGCGCCGTTTTCAAAATTCCGCGTGGGGGCCGCTCTTGAGGATATTTCGGGACGCGTTCACACCGGATGCAATGTGGAAAACGCGACCTACGGTTTGACTATTTGCGCCGAGCGCGTCGCCGTGTTCAAGGCGATCTCGGAAGGCATTCGTCAATTCCGGCGGATTGCGATCGCGGCGGACACCGAGAAACTCACGCCTCCCTGCGGCGCCTGCCGGCAGATTCTGTGGGAATTTTGCGGCGACCTGGAAGTCATTCTGGTGAATCCGCGCGGGGAGACCGAGACCATGCGGCTCAGCGATCTCTTCCCGAGGCCCTTTGATGCGCACAGTCTGTAGCGCTCTTTTTTGGGCAATGCTGGCGAACGCCGCGCCGGCGGACTGGATCTGGAGCGCGCGCTACGTCGTGACCATGGACGCCCAGCGCCGCGTGATTGAGAACGGTGCGGTCGCGATCGTGGGCGACCACATCGTCGACGTCGGCACGCGTGAGGCGATCGATAAGGCATGGCAGCCCAAGCAGCGCCTGGATCGTCCCGATGCCGTCCTGACGCCGGGCCTGATCAATACCCACACCCACGCGCCCATGTCGCTGTTCCGCGGCATCGCCGACGATTTGAAGTTACAGGAATGGCTGGAAAAGTACATCTTCCCCGCGGAAGCCAAAAACGTCGACGCGGAGTTCGTGCGTTGGGGCACGCGCCTGGCGTGTCTGGAGGTGGCGCTCTCCGGCACGACCACGTACACCGACATGTACTATTTCGAGGACACCATCGCGCAAGCGACTAAGGAAGCCGGCCTGCGAGGAGTTCTGGGCCAGACCGTGATTGGATTTCCTGCGCCGGATTACAAAACTCCGCAAGCGACGCTGGCCGCCACGGAGAAATTCTTTCGAGCGTTTGCGAACGATCCGCTCATTATTCCGGCCGTGGCCCCGCACGCGATCTATACCAATTCCGATGAAACTCTGAAAGCGTCTCGGGCGCTGGCGGACCGCTATAAAAAGCCGCTGGTGATCCATGTCTCCGAAACCAAAACCGAAAACGACGAATCGCTTGCGAAGCGGAAGATGACGCCTACAGCGGCGCTCGACGGAATGGGCGTGCTGAAAGGCTGGACCATCGCCGCCCACGGTGTGTGGCTCGATGACGCCGATCTTAGGATCATGAAGGCTCGCGGCGTGGGCCTGGCGCATTGCCCGTCGAGCAACATGAAGCTCTCGAGCGGCATCGCTCCAGTAGTGAAGATTCTGAATCTCGGAATTCCCATGGGGTTGGGGACGGACGGAGTCGCGGGATCGAACAACGATCACGACATGATGGAAGAGATGGACCTCGCCGCGAAGCTTCAGAAAGTTTCGACAGGAGATCCGCAAGCGCTGCCGGCGGAACAGGCGTTCGCGATGGCGACCGTCATTGGAGCTCGGGCTTTGCATCTGGAAAACATGATCGGATCGCTCGAAAAGGGCAAACGTGCGGACATCATCACGCTGCGTCTCGATGTGCCACATGCGGTTCCGATGTACAATGTCTATTCGCAGCTGGTGTATGCGCTCAAAGCCTCCGACGTCGCGGATGTGATGGTCAACGGACGGACTATCGTTCGCGATCGGAAGATGTTGACGCTGGACTCGGCGGCGGTGATGGCGAAAGCGGTCGAGTATCAGGAGCGAATTAAGAAATCGCTGCGACGGTGACCACGGGCTCCGCCACCGGTGAGATGCTCACAACGAGGGCGGGTTCACGCCCCTGGACGCGGCGTGAGCTTCATTTGCAATCACCAATGTGGATCGTAAAACTCGCCACGGCGTCCCAATTCGGCGCACCGCGTTGTTCCAAGTGATACATCTTCCCATCCGCACGCAGGCGCCAGGTAGCGTCTTGGTTACGGCCTTTCAAGCGGATGGGCTGAGTGGTCACTTCCTTCATCTCCCAGCCCTCTCCGCCGGTGTTGGTTTCGTAAAGCTCGTGCTTGGGCGCGTGATCGATCACCAATTTGCCGGCTGATTTTGTGTCGAACCAGAATTGGGCGATGGAACCGAAGCGCGATTCCTCGAACATGGGCTTGTCCCGCCAGGTCTTGCCGCCATCCGTGGTGATCAGCAGGAACGGATCTTTCGGCAGTGGCTCGATGATCTGGCCGCTGACCCAGCCGTTGGCGAAATCGATGAACTGGACCTGCTCGAGCGCCGCGGCGCGCAAGCGTTTGTGCGGCTCGGTCCAAGTTTTGCCGCCGTCTTCGCTCATCAGAAGGACGCTGTACAGCGTGGTCCGCTCCGTATGCAGGTTCCCCGCGAGGACGATTCTCGCGCCGACGGCCTCCACCGCTGAGAGTTCCAGAAACACGGCGCAGGGGTCCTCGGCCGAGCACGCCAGACCGAATCCCTCGATATCTTCGGGTGTGCACACGTACTCCACGCTGACCGGCGCTTGCGCAAACAGCGATGAAGAAATCAGGACGGCAAGTACGGATCTCACGAGTTTCATTGTATCGAGTACTCGCGCGCCAGACGCTACAATAAAGGCGAATGTCTGTACCGGCCATCGCTTCGCCACTAGGCCAACTGGGGTCGTGCCCCTTCTCATTCTATCCGCCGATCGTGAACGTCGAGCACAACGCGTGGATTTTCCGTCGCGCGACGTGGAGCGAAATCCAGGTCATGAACACGAAGACCTCGGAAGAGTTGTGGATTCCGCGCCATCTTGTCGGCGAAGTCTCCATGGTCGGCGAGCCGGTGGTAATCGTGGGGCTGATCAAGGAAATCGAGTATCGTGCGGGCGCGGTTTATCCTCACATCCGACGCGTTCTGGAGATGCCACGCGCAGTGAACGAATCGCCGCGTCCGAGCGCACCTCAGTCGGTGGGTCCTGCCCTGGTGGTGGGAATTCGGGTCGAATCGCGGAGCCGCACCCGCACTGTGATGGGGTCCATCGCCGCGGGATTGCTGGCGTGCATGGCCTTCGTCACCGTTTTTCGCGATGGCGCGGTCACGTCCAGATGGCTCGCTCGTCAAGCCGCGGCGCGCGTGGATCTGCCGTTCTCTGCACAGGACGATTACGAATCCGTGGTGGCTCGCCTGGGCCCGCCCGCCGGCGATGAGTGGCGATCATCGGGTGGCGCGCAGTACCGGCGACTGTGGTATCCGCGACACTCCTACACGGTGATTCTGACGGGTCGCGATCATCCGCGCTACGCGGGCGCAGTCGACGCGAGCGGCCGTGTGATTCATTCGGTTCGGCCGATCCGGTGAAAACCGGAATCCTGGCGGGCGCGTTCAATCCCCTGACGCGCGCCCATGTGGCCCTGGCGGATGCGGCCCGAACGGCAGTCGACGAAATCGTCTGCGTGCTCCCGCGAAGCTATCCTCACAAAGAGTTTCACGGGGCGTCCCTTGACCAGCGGATCGAAATGCTCCGGATGACTCGCAGCTTCGATCGGATCGAAGTAACGGAAGGCGGTCTCTTCATCGACATCGCGCGAGAGCTACGCGGCGCTCAACCTGAAAGTGAACTGTACTTCATCTGCGGCCGCGATGCAGCCGAGCGCGTCCTTACCTGGGACTACGGCCAACCCGGTGCGATCGATCGGATGCTCGAAGAATTTCATCTCCTGGTCGCATCGCGGCAAGGACGGTTGGATCCTCCGCCGCATTTGCCCGAGCGCGTTCATGCGCTCGATGTTAGTGCGGACCTGGATGAAGTCTCGTCCACCGAAGTGCGACGGCGGATTGCGTCGGGTGAATCCTGGGAACATCTGGTGCCCGATCGAATCACAGACTTGGTGCGTCGTATCTACTCGGCCGCACCCGGGTAGTCTTCCGCATCCATATCCACGTCCGGAACGCAGCTTTGAGGACGCGAATGGTTGGGTGCGGTTTGCCAGTCATCGTCAAGCAGCTTGACTCGGCTAAGCCTTTCCAGAACGATGCAGCGCCAGTTGGCCGGTGAGCCGGGCGGTTCGAGTCCGCTATCGCTTTCGCCGCCGTACTGATAGCACAGCACTCGAAGCTCTCCCGCTTGGTTGCGTCCCAGTCGATGCGGACACATCAGTCGGCGGCGGCCGCGATACCAAGCCTCGATCGGGCGTCGGCCCGACACTGCGGTCCAGAGCAAACGATAGATATCGTCGACGGTCTGAATCTTTATCTCGACGACCCGCATTTACTTACCGAAATAAGTGGGCAGGTCACGCTTGGTGTCGCGCAGAATTTCGAGCATTCCACGGCGGTCGCGTTCCGGCAACTTCGCGAACTTCTCGCTGCGATCGCTGCCGGAGAGGACGGCATAGAGGCGCTGGTAGATCCGTTCCCGCACCGCGTCTGGCAACCCGTCGAACACCGGCGTGTAAATCACGTAGCTGAGCGGATAGCGGAACAGCCGCGTTTGCAAATCGAAATCGCGGAAGGATCGGCCCCTTTTGTCCCGCGGCCCGCGTTCCGGAAACGTCTTGGTGAAGGTCGAAACGCCCTCGATCGGCTCGACCAATGGCGCCTCGTCGATGAATAGCATGTACGCGACCGTTGCTTCGATATCGGCATCTTCCACGCGGCCCATCCGCGATTCCCAGTTCAGCCGCGTGAGAAAATTCATCATCTGCGTCTGATGCTCGAAGGTCATCAGCGCGACGATGTCGCTCACCGGCTTTAAATACGGCGCGGGACTGAAAAAATCAGCTAGGGATGCCAGATTCTGGTGGCCTTGGGTCGCGAGTGTTTCGGGCTCGGCCGGATCGGGCGCGATGGAATTGGCGCGGTCGCGCTGTTCGCCTCGTTTCGCATTGACATACCAGCCGCCCCAGCGATCCGCAAACGCAGTGCGATGATCGGTGATGATCCCGCCTTGCCCAGAGGGCTGCCCCGCCGAATTGGGAAACACCGAGCCGATGAACATTCCCGGGACGCCGAGCGTGGCTGGGCCTTGATGACAGCGCAAACACACTTCGCCTCGCGTGAACGCGCCGGTACCTGGATTGAACGTGTAAAAGACAGTGCCTTGCCGCGGGTCGGACACCGCGACCTCGAGTCCGTCGCCGCCCGGCACAAATCCGATCGCGACGTTGTCATTGAAATAAATCGCGCGGGGATTGCGTGGCGAGATCCTGGTCGACTGAAAACTGGTTTTCGAAAACACCAGCGCCTGCGAATCGGCGTTGATATGCAAAGCCTCTAGAAGCGCAGGCAGCGAGTCGATTTTTGCGAAGCCTTTGGCGAGTCGCGATACACCGTTGTCGCCGGCGTCCAGGAAATACCGGATCGCCGGATGATCCACTGGAAGATTCGATTGATATACCTGAGCGGTTCCGAGAACAGCCGCGCAACCGAGAATCAGGCAGCGCTGGTTCACATTTGTAATGCGGCTAGTTGCCGCCCGGCCGCGCTGCGCCCCGGAAGTTCGGCGAGTCGACCATGTACACCGCCGACGCGAATCCAACCGATTTCGCGAACACGTCCATCCGCGCGATCTGGTCGTAATCTTCCGGCGTTTTGCGATCGTAGATGTCGGACTTCGACGCGATCACGCATTGGTCGGATCGGCAGTTATGCGAATTCGGCGATCCCAGTTTTTCGAGCAACGCGACCGTTTCCGGATGCGGCTGCCCAAATCGCGTTGGACCGTTCGCCATATCCGCGATCGTATCCCCAGACCGGCTCTTCAGTTCCGGTTTCGCACCTTTGGATGCCAGGTAATTGATCATGTCGTTGTCGCCCAGGAACGCGGCTCCATGCAGCGCCGTGTATCCTCGATTGTCGGCGGCATTGACGTCGTTGCCCTGTTCGACGCAAAGTTTCACCGCTTCCAGCGCCGGGAACGGAGCGCGAACAGTCCAGTTCCACGCCCAGCCGATTCCGGCCGCGGCATGCAGCGGAGTCTCATCCGCTTTGTTCTTGAGCTTGGGATCCGCGCCATGTGCCAGCAGCAGCTTCATGGCTGGAATATCGCTGGATTGCGCGGCGCGCCAGAAAGCGGTCGCTCCGGCAGGATCCACCCAGGTGTAATCGTTGGTGAACGACCGGAACCACAGCTTCTCGCCGACCTGCGCGTTCACGTTCGCGCCCTTGTCGAGCAGGGCCGCCATCAGTTCCAGATGCGTCACCTTTTCCTGTTCCGTGGAGGGCTGCGGGAACCACGCCTTCGGCGCCCACTGGACGTCGATGGTGGCGTACAGCGGCGTCAGGCCGCTATTGCTGGCCAGGTTCACATCGGCGCCTTTGTCGAGCAGATACTTTGCAATTTCGAGATGTCCGTTGATGATCGCCTCGACCATCGGACTCATCTTGTCGCCACCGCTGATGTGATTCACGTCCGCGCCGGCATCCACCAGCGCCTTCACCGTGTCCAGATGGCCTTCACGAGCCGCGTAGATCAGCGACGTCATTCCACCCGCGAAATCCGGTCCCACCTTGCGCGGTCCGCGGAACCCGATGTCGCCGGCCTTTACGGTTCGCTTGGCAATCAGATATTGCACTTCTTTGAATCCGACCGACTTCGCGAAAGTATCGAGCTGCGCCTTGTCGGCGGCCGCTGTATCGATCTTGTAGACAGCCGATTCGAGTCCGATCGACCGCGCGAAGAGGTTCAATTGTTCTTCTTCGGGAGTCGCCGCTTTGGTCATTTCCGACGCTGCGCCTGCGCCGCCCCGGCCGCCGGCCGGTTTGTCCTCGACGATATTGCCGTCCTGGTCGAAGCGCACGCGCTCCAGTTTCCGGACCGAGGTCTCCACGTTCACATCGGCGCCTCGCGACGCGAGCAGTTTCACCACCGGCGTCCGATTCAAAGCGGCGGCGAACATCAGGGCAGTCTGTCCATGCGCGGTTTCCTTCGCGTTGATATCAGCGCCGTGGTCGAGCAGGACCTTCACTGCGTCCGCATTGCCCGACGATGCCGCCATCATCAAGGCCGTGGTGCCGTTGGCTTTGACCGACTTCGGGTCAGCTCCGGCCCTCAACAGTGCGTCGATCATGGGAGCGTCGCCGTTGATGCAAGCCATGAATAGAGGAGTGATCTCCCCCAGTCGCGTCATGGCTTTGGCATTCGCCCCGGCCGCGAGCAGCAGCTTGACCATGTCGAAATCGTCTTTATTGGCGGCCCAGTGTAGCGCCGTCATCCCGTCGCCCTGGGCGGCGTTGACGTCGGCCTTCTCTTTGAGCAGCGTGCGAACGGCTTCCTTATTGCCCTGCTGAGCTGCGTCGGCGAGCCGTGTATCGGCTGCAGCGATCAGCCCCGCGAAAGCGCAAAGCCCGATAAAAGTCTTCTTCAACATGGATGACTCCTGTCAAATCTTAAATCGCCACTTCGCCAGTGCTGTCGCCGAACGTCTCGACGTTGACACCCAACCGGTGCAACATCGTTAACATGACGTTCGCCATCGGAGTGTTCTCCGCCGCCCGTACATGCATGTTGCCTTTGACTTTTCCGCTGGCGTGACCCGCCAGGAATACCGGAACATGCTTGTGATTGTGCACGCTGCCGTCACCCATCGGGCTGCCGTACATCACCAGCGAATGATCCAGCAGGCTGCCGTCGCCGTCCGGCGTGTTCTTCAGTTTTTCCAGGAAATACGGGATCAGGCTGACATGGTAGCGGTTGAGCTTCGCGAATTCCGCGACCTTGGCCGGCTGTTCTCCATGATGTGAGCACGGGTGGAAAGACTGGTTCACGCCGCTTTCCTTAAACACGCGGCCGCTGACGTCGCGGCTCATCTTGAACGCCGATACGCGCGTCGTCTCCGTCATGAACGCCAGCGCCTGCAGATCGAACATCAGCTTCACGTGCTCTTCGTACGAATCCGGCACACCCAGTGGAGCCGCCGGCAACGCGCGAGCTTCGCCGCTCATATTGTATTTTTCGATGCGTTGAATCCGCCGTTCGATCTCGCGAACGTCTTCGAGATACTGATCCAGGCGATGACGATCGCTGGGACCCAGGTTGCGCTGGAGCTTCGCGACATCTTGCGAGATCCAGTCGAGGATGCTGCGGTTTACCTTCTGCCGCTTGATGCGCTCTTCGGGAGTGCGCCCATCGCCGAACAGGTTCTCGAACGCCTGCCGCGGATCGAGAGTCATAGGCAGCGGTGTGGTCGGCGACTGCCAGCTGATCGTATCCGCGTACACGCAGGCATAGCCGTAGTCGCAGGCGCCCGACGCATCGACAGCTTCAATGCACAACTGAATCGACGGCAGCGGCGTGTCCTGCCCGAACTGCTGCGCGTACAACTGATCGATGGACGTGCCGACGAAATAGTCGGAGCCTTCGGTCATCTTGGGATGCGACGCGGTCAGGTACACCGCGCTCGACCGGAAGTGATCCGCGCCCTCTTCCGCCGCCGACCATGCCGTGGCCGGATGCAGATCCGTGTCGCTCACGATGGTGATGTAGTCGCGAAAATCCTTCAGCGGCTCGAGCGTCTGGCTCCACTCGAAATCGGATCCTTCCTTTTCAGGAGACCAGTAATGCTTGTTCGCCCCCTCCGCCGTGCTGCCGGCCATGCCATGCACCATTTCGATGCAGGCCAGCCGGGTCTTACCGGCCGCCGCCGTCTTGGCGATGGGAGTCTGCGCCGGAACCATGGAATCGAGCAGGGGCAGCGCCATCGTGACGCCCATTCCTCTGAGGACCGCGCGACGCGAAAGATGCTTTTTCGAGAGATACATCCTGGGTCTCCTTCACTACCTGAAATTGTACTTGAACCACATGAGCTTGAACTTTTCTCGACCTTTTAACGATGCGCCACCGGGTCCACCGTCGGCACCGGCTCCGCTTCCTCCGCCCTGCGCATCTGGAACGGCGGGCTCTTTACGATTCCTAAAATAAACGATGAGAAGCGGTTATCGTTCTTGGCCGCTTCCTTTTCCACGCCGCGTACGAACGGCATGTCATGATAATCGATCACGCGGCCCAATCCATAAGCCAGCATGCTTTCCGTGAAAGCCCCGACGAACGCGTCGGAATGGTTCAAAATCGCCTGGCGCAGACTCACCGGACCATTCAACTTCGCCCCATCGAACATCTTGCCCGACGAATCGATCTTGAAGCCGCCGTCATTTACGCGCCACAGGCCGACGGCGTCGAAATTCTCCAGCGAGAAGCCGATGGGGTCCATCATGGCATGGCACGAATTGCACGCCGGATTCTTGCGATGCTCTTCCAGCCGTTCGCGCACCGATTGCGGCTTATCGTTCAACCCGACTTCTTTAAACGGCGGGACATCCTTCGGCGGAGCCGGCGGAGGCGTCCCGAACAGAACTTCCAGCACGTATTTCCCGCGCTGCACGGGCGACGTGCGATTCGCATACGACGTCAGCATCAGGATTCCCGCTTCACCCAGGAGCCCGAACCGATTGGGGTCGGTAAGGGACACGCGGCGGAACCGTTCGCCCAGAATGTTCGGCATCCCATAGTGCTTGGCCAGCCGCTCATTGACGAAGGTGTAGTTGGCAGTCAGCAGATCGAGAAGACTGCGATCCTCGCGCATCACGCTGTCGAACAGCATCTCGGTCTCTTTAACCGCCGACTGCGAAAGCGTCCGGTCGAAATCCGGGAACAGGAACAGATCCGGGCTCCATTCCTTCAGATTGGCCAAGTGCAACCACTGATATGCGAAGGTGTTGGTCAGCGATTGCGACCGCGGGTCCACCAGCATCCGGCGAACTTGCTTTTCGAGAACTGCGGGATCGTGAAGCTTGCTTTGGCCGGCCAGCGCGACCAGTTGATCGTCCGGCGCGCTGCTCCACAGGAAGTACGACAGCCGCGAGGCGAGCTCCAGATCGCTGATCCGGTAGTTGCTGCCCGGCGTCGCGCTGGAGGGAGTCCGCTCGAAGCGGAACACAAATTCGGGACTCGCGATCATCGCCTGAATCGCGGTGCGGATTCCAGACTCGAAATCGTTTTCCGCATTGCGTCCCTGCTGGAAGAAGCCCAGCAGGCTTTCGACGTCGTTGTCATTGGTGGGACGCCGGTAGGCTTGCTTCACCAGAGCGGCTAAAATCTTTTTCGCGCAGGGAACTTCGTCCGAGCCCGGGGCCGGACGGCAGATGAAGATTTTGCGGCGGCTGGGTGTTTCCGAAAGACCCTCGACCTTGGTCGGACCCGTGATGCTCAGTTCATGCAGATGCGGCAGCGTGCTGACGCCGGGAATGGTCCCCGCGCTCACGTCGACCAGACTCTGCTCCACCATGCGGTATTCGTCTTCGAGCGGACCATCGGCGGTGGCGATGAACGCCGCCGCGATCCTCTGTGGACCCGCCTTGATCTTGATCGGAGGCGTCTTGATCCCGTCATTGGCCAGCGTCATCGCTGGATTGATGTCCAGCAATGCGGCGCGTTCGCCGTTCACGGAAACTTCAATCTGCTGGCCCTTGCCCTGATTCAGCCCGAACAACGGACCCGTGGGCGAATAGTAGAAGCCCAGCTTGATGACATATTCGCCGTCGGCTGGAAAATCGTGGACCTGCGAAATCCCGCCGCGGGTTCCCATGGGCGTGCCTTCGACGTGCCTCGTCTGCGAAATCACGCGGGAGATCTGATACGTCGTAGTCAATGCGGCGGCGCTGGTATCTCCTACAGCTTCGCGGCTGATGCGGCCAGCAGCTCGGATATATCCTTCCATCAGCGCCGGCGAAATCATCAGCACGTCCGCCATGTTGTCGAATCCATGGCTCGAATCATCGGGAGGCAGGAGCGCGGCAACGTCCACATCTACTGAGAGCAGATCGCGAATCGAGTTGGCATACTCGGTGCGATTCATCCGGTGCAGCGGCGGGCGTCCCGGATTCAAGTGCGCGGCCGCGGCTTGATCCACGCCATTCTCGACCACCGCGACAAAGCTTTTCGACGCGGCCACATCCGGACGAGGCATCCCTGCTGGTGGCATCATCCCGGCGTGCATTTTTCGGATCACTTTTTCGAGCTGTTCCGAACTATCGCCCGGTTTTGCGAGATCGACCTTAGTCCAGGAGAATCCGCCGGATTTGACCTTGTCGTTGTGACAACCGAGGCAGTATTGATTGACCAGCGCGCGCTGGTTTGTGAGGCTCATCGTAGCGGGAGCAGTTTGGCCGAACGCCACCGCGCGCAAAGAGGTCACCACCACCGCCACCGCGAATGCTTTCATCAACTTCTCTCCCTCGAAACCAACGTTGTCCCCGAGGTACAACTCTTCCTACAGAAATCGGATGCACAACACGGGCGCATTAACTTCCGCCAGAATTATATAAACACCACGCACCGGAGTCAAGGGCCGAACGGCGTAAATGTCGAGTATGCTCAACGGCATACAGTCCAAACTCGGCCGTGACCAGGTCCCTTCATCGACGATTTTTCGGGATCGATCGTTACACGGGGGAAAACTTGTTTGATGCGCTGGGCAGTGGTATGCTGCCTCGGATAGGAGCGATTTAACCAATGCGTTGCTGGATCCCGACCGCCCCGACTATGTTGATGCTGGTGTTGGCTGCCGTAAGCCACGCCCAATCCAAGGTCGATTTCGAAATGATGACGTGGGCGGAGGTCAAACAGGCGCTCGCGGCCGGCAAGACTACCGCGTTGATTTATAACGGTGGAACGGAGCAGCGGGGTCCCCAGAACGTCAACGGTGGCCATACGCTGATGGCCCGGGCTACGGTGATCGCGATCGCCGAAAAGCTCGGAAACGCCATCGCCGCGCCGGTGCTGCCGTTTTCCCCCAATCGCGCCAGCGCCGAGCTTCCGGGTACCATCGGGCTTTCGAACGAATTGTTCGCCGACCTCAACCAGCAGATCACCGAGCAGTTAATCGTCACCGGCTTCAAGGACATTGTTCTGATGGGCGACCACGGCGGCGGGCAGCAGCAGTTGGGCGAAGTCGCCAAAAAACTCACGGAAAAGTATTCTTCAAAAAGCATTCGCGTGGTTTTTTGCGATGAAGTTTATGCGAAAGCCAATGGCGATTTCGACAAGTGGCTCGCAGAGAATGGCTACCCGTCGAGTTCGCATGCCGGGATTCCGGACACTTCAGAAATGCTGTACCTGGGCGGCGATAAAGGCTGGGTGCGCAAGGATCTGGTCGCAACCGCGCTGGGCGATCCAGTGGGTGGACGCGGAGGCGGCCGGGGACGCGGTCAGGCTCCCGATCCCAACGCGCCCCCGCGTATCAACAACGGAATCCAGGGCGACGGGCGCAAATCGACGCCGGAGCTCGGCAAGAAGATCTTCGATATGAAGGTCGATTATGCGGTGAAGCAGATCCACCAACTGCTCCCAGCGAAATAATTCTCTTAGCCGCGAATTCACGCGAATGAACGCGAATTAAGAATTGGCGTTCATTTGCGTGCATTCGCGGCCATAACGTTTTTCAGGCCTTCATGTCCTTCCCGCTGATTTGGAGGTCGAACCCGTCCGGATCGAGGATATGGAAGCTGTTTTCAGTGTCGGGACGATACTGCATGGGACCTAAGCGAGCTGGCGGTCCGCCTTTTTCGCCTCGCTCCATTTTCTTGTAGCCGCGGCGCTTCAATTCGTCTTCAACTTGCGCGGTGTTCCATCCCTCGATGGTGTAGGCGATGTGGTCGACCAGGGGAGGCTTCCGGTCACCTCGGACATTTCGCGGCAGTAACCAGGAATCGCCAAACGCCAGGTAGCATTGGCCCTTGCCCTCGTCCTGCGTTACTCTCATCCCCATCAGATCAGCATAAAAATCCCGGGTCTTGGTGTAGTCGGCGACGTTGTAGGAAATGTGATTGACAGTGGTTGTCTTGAATCCTTTGCCGGCGGCCGAAGCCTGGTCTGCCGCGCCCACGGCGGCCGCCGCCACAGCGATGCTCCGCACCAACTGACGCCTGTTCATCTTTCCCTGTTCAAAGTCGTTCAATAGTTTCGCAATCAAGCTTTCCATGTGCCGGCCCTCCTGTTGGGTCCGGTCCATTATTCTACGCCGTGTCACGGGCGAGGAGGGCAGTCTTTCGGCATAGCCGATCACTTTTTTTCGCGGAGCCGCTCATCGATATCGTCGAGTTTTTCGCCCAGCAGGTTCAGCTTTCTCGACAAACCCTGAATTTCGGACTCCGCGCGCCGGTTGACCTCGAAATCGAGTTCGCCGCGCAGACGATCCTTGGTGTCCTGGCGATTCTGGCTCATCATGATGACCGGCGCCTGAATCGCCGCGAGCATCGAGAGAAACAGGTTCAACAGAATGAACGGATACGGGTCCCATGCCGATTTTCCCAATGAAATATTGATGAGGGTGTATACCACCAGCACCACGCCAAACGCCAAGATGAACGACCAAGATCCTCCAAAGCGCGCCACGGAATCCGCCAGGCGCTCGCCGAACGTAGCCTCTTCTTCGATGATCTGGTTCACGTTGCGCTGGGAGCGGATGCGGACCAGTTTCTGGGATCCGTGAAACTGTTTCCCTAGCACCGCCAGCATGTCCATCCCGGCGTGCGGCTTGCGCGCGAGCAGAACCTCGATGTCGTTCCGGTCAACTTCAATACATACGGTTTCTTCGATGGACACCGCGCTGGTCTGATGCGGCGTCTGATCGAGCATCGATGCGAAGCCGAAGAACTCTCCCATGGCGGGCTCGTCGACCAGCACTTCCTGCTGATCCTCGTCCACGGTGGTGACGCGGACCAGTCCGCTCACCATGACATACGCCCGTCCGCCGGGATCGTCCATTTTATAAATCCGCTGCCGTGGCGCGAATGTTTTCAGCTCCACCTGGCCGGCGAGGACGGCTGTTTCGTCGTCATCCAGCAGCGCGAACAAAGGAACGTTTTTCAGGACTTCAGGATTGCAAGCCATCCATTCACCTCGAGATTGCTGAAACTTGGAAATTTACCGCTCCCCGTGGTCGCGGCTTTAGAATTTTAGCAATGCTTCGAGTACCTCATGATAGACTTTCTCTGATTCCCGAAAGATTAAAAAATGCCGAGCCGCACCCCATTGTTCGCTGCCATTGTGATGCTCATTGCCGGGCTATCGATCCCCAACCGCGCCAGCGCGCATAGCGTATCGAAACAGGATGCGAGCTTCGTCCAGTCGAATCAAGGCACGGCGATTGTCCCCTTCATTTATTTGGGCGCCAAGCACATGGTGACCGGATACGATCACCTGGCTTTCCTGGTGGGAGTCATTTTCTTCCTGTACCGAATGAAAGACATCGTTCTGTACGTCACCTTGTTCACTATCGGACACAGCATTACTCTGCTCGCAGGCGTTTTGGGAGGGATTCACGCGAACCCGTACGTCATAGACGCGATCATCGGCTTCTCAGTGGTCTACAAAGCTTTTGACAACATGGATGGCTTCAAGCGGCTTTTCGGATTTCAGCCCAATACCAAACTTGCTGTCCTGGTTTTCGGCTTGTTCCACGGCTTCGGTCTGGCGACGAAACTTCAAGAATTGGATCTCTCGCGCAATGGATTGGTCGCCAACATTCTCAGTTTCAACGTCGGCGTGGAAGTCGGGCAAGTGCTGGCGCTGACCGCGGTGCTGATCGCGCTCAGCATCTGGCGAACCCGGCCGGGATTCCTGCGTCATGCGCTGGCAACCAACACTGCGCTGATGGCGGCCGGATTCGTTCTGGTCGGATATCAGATCGCTGGATACCTGAATCCCGGGTAGGCACCGATACCAATATGAGTGAAGCACAAAACCTAGCGGCGGTCGAAGCGCCCTCCAAAAGCGCCATCGTAAAGGCGACTTTCATTGCCTTCGCAGTCGCGCTGGTGCTTCTGTTTACCGCCGTGCTGCCAGCCGAATATGGCATCGATCCATTGAAGACGGGCACGCTGCTCAAGCTGACCGGAATTTCTCAAACGGATTCGAACGCAGGAGGCCGCGCTACGCCCGCCAAAATCGGAATCTACACTCCTCAACCGGGCACCTATAAGGTGGATACCGAGGAAATCGGTCTCCATCCCGGCGAGGGATTCGAGATCAAATACCACATGCAGAAAGGCGCGTCGATGGTGTTTGCCTGGAAGGCGGACGGCCCCCTTCAATTCGAATTTCACGGCGAGCCGGATCAGAAACCCAAGCCCGATTACTTCGAGAGCTACCTGTTGGAGAACAAGGGCGGTAAAGACCAATTCTATGGGTCGTTCACCGCACCGAGCACGGGCGTCCATGGCTGGTTCTGGCAGAACAAGACGAAACAGGATGTCCGGATGCACCTATCGGTATCCGGCTTCTTCGACTCGTCAAAAATGTACGAAGCGGGTGCTCCTCCTGAAGAGCTCCTGATCGAGGATCCAAAATAGAGAATCTAGCGCCTGGACCTTTTCTGCCGGGACGCATCTACTATGGAAAATTGCAGCTTCTTTTCGACTGCGTCCACGCGATCCAGACGGATGCGCACTTTATCGCCGATTGAAAATTGCTTGCGGCTGCGCTCGCCAATGATCTTACGTGTGTTTTCGTGATAGCGGAAGCGATCTCCTGGAAGCATCTCCATGGGGACCAGCCCCTCAATGAACAGATCTTCGAGCTCGACGAAGAATCCGAACCGCGTGGTGGAAATGATCAGCGCGTTGAATTCGTCGCCCACGCGATCGATCATGAACTTCACTTTTTTCCACTCGACCAGCTCGCGTTCGGCTTCGGCGGCGCGGCGCTCGGTTTCGGAGGACGATTCCGCGACCGCGCGCAGGTTGGCGTCATACATCTTGCCGTCCAGATGCGCGTGCAGAATCCGGTGGACGATCAAATCGGGATAGCGGCGAATGGGCGAAGTGAAGTGCGTATAGCTTGGCGCGGCCAGTGCGAAGTGTCCCACATTGTTTTCGCTATAGCGCGCTTGCTTGAGCGATCGAAGCATCAGATAACTGAGGATGCGCTCCTCGGGCTTTCCGGCGATCTTCGCCACCAGTTTCTGGTAGTTGCGCGAAGTGAGATTGGGATTGTCCAGAGCCAGCGTCTCTCCTCGCAAGCGTTTCACCGGAGTCGCGCCGGCGCCGAGCGAATAGCCGAAGTGCGCGGCGACGTCTTCGAACTCCAGCACGCGCTTCGGATCGGGGCGCTCGTGGATGCGATAGATCATCGCCGCGCCGGTCGCTTCTAAGTGCGACGCGACCGCTTCGTTCGCTGCCAGCATGAACTCTTCGATGAGGCGATGCGCAATGTTGCGCGGCGCGCGGGTCACGCCGGTCATTTCGCCGAATTCGTCGAATTCGAGCAATGGCTCCGGCAGATCGAAATCGATCGAGCCGCGCTTGACGCGCTTCCGGTTCAGGATCAACGCCAGCTCGCGCATCAATTCAAAACGCGAAATGAGTCGCGCGTAGCGGTCGCACAAGGCGCGGTCGCCTTCGAGCACTCCGTGGACGGCAGTGTAGGTCATGCGCTCCGCGCTGCGGACCACGCCTTGAGTGAAGTCCTGAGAGACCACGTCGCCGCGCGAATCGATTTCGAGCAGCGCGCTCAAGACCAGGCGGTCTTCGTGAGGACGCAGCGAGCACTGGTCCGTCGACAACTCCACCGGAAGCATCGGTACCGCGCGATCCGGAAAATAAACGCTGGTGCCGCGCAGCAGCGCTTCGCGATCGATGGGCGTACCGGGTCCGACGTAGTGGCTCACGTCGGCGATGTGCACCTGCAACGCGAAATTGCCGTTCGGGAGCCGATCTACCCATACCGCGTCGTCGAAGTCGCGCGCGGTTTCCCCATCGATGGTGACGATGTCAAGTTCGCGAAAATCGCGGCGGTGAGCGATTTCTTCAGACGGAATCGGTCCTGGAAGCGCAGCCGCCTGTTCCAGGACGTCGTCAGGAAATTCATGTGGAATGTGATGCGAGCGGATCAGGATCTCCACGTCGATTCCAAATGAATCCGGACGTCCCAGCACTTCCACAATGCGGCCCACCGGGCGTTCGCCATCCTCGCCGAAATCGAGAATCTCGGCCGTGACGATCATGCCTTCCAGATCTTCGACCGATTCGACTTCGACGGCTCGGGCGCCCACGCGATGGGCCAACGGATTCGCGAGCGGCAGTTCCATGCCTTCGGGAATACGCACCCACTGGCGGATGCGATCGTCGTGCGGCACCACGACGGCGCTTTTTCGTTTGATATGGAACTCGCCGACGATGGTGGGATGGGCGCGGCGCAGCACGTCCACGATTTCGCCGTGCGCGCGACCATCCGGATCCACGCGGCGGATGCGGACGCCGACGCGATCGCCATGCATCCCCCGATGCGCGCCCTCTTTCGGAATATAGATATCGCCCTTGATGCCCTCCAGCGGCTCGTCGGGAATGACGAACGCGTAGCCGTCGCGATGCACGCTGAGCCGTCCATGAATCGGCGCGGATTTTTTTGGTCCCTTGGGCACGTTCCATTATCATTGTAGGTTTATGGAACTGAAGTCCGTCCGCTTGGAGATTCCCGAAAACGCGAACATCATCGTGGGCCAGAGCCACTTCATCAAGACGGTGGAGGATTTGTACGAGGCGCTGGTCAACACGGTTCCGCACATGAAGTTCGGCATCGCGTTCAACGAAGCGTCGGGTGCATGTTTGACGCGGGTCGATGGCAACGATCCCGATCTGCAGGCCAACGCCGCGCGCAATGCGCAGGCGATCGCGGCCGGTCATGTGTTCGTAATCGCGATGCGCGACGGGTATCCCATCAACGTGCTCGGAAGGATTCGCGACATTCCTGAAGTCTGCTCCATCTTCTGCGCGACGGCGAATCCGGTGGAAGTGATCGTCGCCGAAACCGAGCAGGGCCGCGGAGTGCTGGGAGTGATCGACGGCGCATCTCCTAAAGGAATCGAGGATCAAGCCGGCGCGGAATGGCGGCACGGGCTGTTGCGGAAGATCGGGTATAAACGCTGAAAAACAGGTTCACGCAAAGATTCAAAGATCGCCGAGATGATCCGAGTGATTCTTTGCGCCTTGGCGTCTTTGCGTGAGATTTTTGTTTTGCTACGAGTACTTCCCCGATAGCGCACGCCAGCGGATTCCCAGCAAATCGATGAAGGATTGCACTCCCGACCACATACTGACTTTGGTGCCTTCCACGTTGTTCCACACCACCGGCACTTCAATCGCGCGATAGCCCAGCGTTTTCGCGATCACCAGGTCTTCCACATCGAAACTGAAACCGTCGAGTTTCTGGCGAGAGAAAATCTCACGCCCAGCCGCGGCCTTGAAGAGTTTGAACCCGCACTGCGTGTCACGGAAAGGAAGGCCGGTCACCACGCGCATCACGACGTTAAACGCCCGTCCGGACAGTTCGCGAAACGCGGATTGATGCACGCCAACCAGCGACCGGTCCAGCGCGCGCGAGCCGATGGCGACATCGGCAGACCCACGTTCCGCGGCGGCGAGAAGTTTGTCGAGTTCCGCGATGGGCGCCGAGAGATCGGCGTCGGTATACAGAATCCAGTCGCCTTTCGCTTCGAGCATGCCGTGACGAACGGTGTAGCCTTTTCCGCGATTCCCAGGATTGCGGAGCAGGCTGATGCCGGCATGGTGCTCGATCAGCGCGGCAGTTCCATCGCGCGATCCGTCATCCACCACGATCACTTCGACAAAATCGAAATTCTTTACCGCCAGATAAGCCATCACGGCATCGAGCGTGGACGGCAGGCGAGCTTCTTCGTTGTAAGCCGGGATGACGATCGAAAGCGAGGACAATCTTATGAGCCTATCGCGAGAAGCGATCCCCAGTGGAACCCTGCGCCGAAGCCCGCGAAAATCACCGGCTCGCCGCGGCGGAATCCGGATTGCGCGTTCCATTCCGCAGCCGCGATCAGCATGGACGCCGAGGACGTATTTCCATACATGCCAATGTTGGAAAAGAACTTTTCGGGCGCGACCTCCAGAGTCCGCGCGATTTTCAAGATCAGATTCTGATTCGCCTGGTGCATCAGGAACGTGCCGATCGCCGGCGCGGATTGCTGGGTCCGGTCGAGCAACTCGCGGATCACCGCGGGAACCTTGCGCGCGGCGTGCATGATGACGGTTCCACCGTCCATGTGCAGGTCCTGCCCGAAGTCCAGCCGCAATGCATCGGTGAAATTGCCGTCAGAATGCAAGCACCACTGGACCAGTTCCGCCACGCCCTCGTTCGGATCGATGAAGCAGGCGCCTGCGCCATCGCCGAAAAGAATCGCGGTGTTCTTGTCGATTGAGACCGTCGACGACATTTTTTCCGCAGCCACCAACAATACCGGTCCGCAAGAGCCGGCAAAATGACCAGCCATGGCGAGTCCAAACAGCGACCCCGCGCTGGCCATGGGAAGATCGATCGCGGGGACTCCAGCCAAACCGAGCTTTGCGGCGATTTCCGCCGCGGGTCCTGGAAAGCGGCGCTCCGACGAGCCGCTCGAAACGATGACCATGCCGATCTGGCCACCGCCGGCGCGTGAAAGACAATCCTGGGCCGCACGAACACCCATGCCGGCCACGGATTCCGCATCGCTCGCGTAACGCCGCTCAGAGATGCCGGAAACGTTGAGAATCCATTCAGCGTCGCAGCCGAGCCGTTCGGCGAGTTCCGCGTTGGCCACTACGCGCGCAGGAACGTAGCTGCCGAACGCACGAATAAACGCCATACTCAGGCGGCGTTCGCTTCGATGTAACTGTTAATGCGGGCGAGCGAATCGAACTTGCGCGGATTCAGATCCGAGTCGGGAACTTTGATCGCGAATTCCTTTTCCAACTCGCTCACCATGTCCGGTAAGGCGAAGGAATCAAGGACCCCGGACTCAAACAGCGACTCCTCCGGATCAGTGGGCAGCGGCTTCTGCGCGACCTTCCGGACGACGGTCAGGATACGTTCTTGCGTAGTCATTAAAACTCCGTAACTTCAACATATTAGCAAAGTTAACGTCTAGCGCCGCGGCAGCCGATCGAATATGATAGTTCATGCTTCCGTACGCATTGATGTCGCTAAGCTTGATGGCTTTACGACAAGCGCCGGCGGGCACGCAGTTGCACATCCGGCTGAACGCCCCGGTGGGCACCTATTCAAGTAAGGCCGGATCTCCAGTGTCGGCGGTGCTCATCGCACCAGTCGCGTCGATTGGCGGCGATACGGTTCTGCCTGTTGGAAGCATCCTCAACGGGACCGTCAAGCGAGTGCAACGCGTCGGATTTGGACTGATGCACGAAACCGCCGGGCTGGATCTGGAGTTTCACGAGATCGCGCTTCCGGATGGTCCCAGCTTACCGATCGCGACCCGCGTGACGGATATCGATAACGGGCGTGAGCGCGTCACCGATGAGGGAAACATCCTCGGTGTGCGCACCACCAGCAGCATCGCGTATCGCGCCAGCGGGTACATCCGCACGGCGCTGGCTTGGGAGGTTCACGCGCGGCTCGCCTTCTGGGCCGTAAAAACGCTGCTGATACAAGTGCCGGAGCCGGAGATTTATTACGCCTCGGGCGCGGAACTCACGTTGTGGCTGACCAAACCAGTGGCCTCCGCCGCACGCGAGCCGCGCGGGGACGGCATGCTGACCGAGGAACAACGCGCTCATCTTGAGGAGCAGTTGACGGGAATGCCGTACCGGTCCTACACCGGCTCGAACCGCCCATCGGATCTGCTGAACGTGATCCTGATCGGATCGCGCGAGGACATCGCGGATGCCTTCAAGGCGGCGGGGTGGAGCGAATCCAAACCGCAGACCTGGCGATCGCGGCTGAACGACATTCGCGCCGTGGTGGAAGGCCGGGGGGATCGCGCGGCCCCGATGTCCAAGCTTTTCGTAAACGACGTGGAGCCTGGGGTTTCGTTTCAAAAGGGTTTGAACGACGTCGCGAAACGTCATCACGTGCGGTTATGGAAGCAAGCGGCGGCATGGAACGGCCAGGAAGTGTGGGTCGGCGCTGCCACGCGCGATGTCGATTTCGCCTACCTGCGGCCGGGCCAGGCGCTCACTCATCGGATCGAGCAGGATATCGATCTGGAGCGCGACAAGATTGTGCGCGATCTGGAGTTCACCACTTGCACCAGCCTGGTGAATTGGTGGGATCGTCCCGGGACTCCCAGCAATGCTCACAATGCAACTGGAGATCCGATGAGCACGGACGGCCGCGTGGCGATCGTCCAACTGACCGAATGCGCTGCTCCGCGCGGGATCGACGAAGCGCCCCAGCTGCGGATTCACGGCAACTATTTCCAGCGTCTGGCGCGCCGGCAGATCCTGAGCGTCCGCAGCGATTTTTATCGCAGAAATCTGTATTGGCGGACGTACGAAGGCACGCGCTGGATGGTTCTTGCCGTCCGGCATCGCCACCCACGGTCACCCGAGTTCCGGCCCACGGACGGGGTCGCCGATTCGCTGCTGACGCGGGCCAGGAATAGCAGCTGGCTGCGCTAGCCCTTGATTTGAACAGGTTCAAAATAGTGCTTGACAAGCGCGTACTTTGCGCTCAAACTACTTTTGAACACGTTCAAACAAATGCCATCCGTCAAGACAAATACCAAAGCGGAAGAGACCGCGCTGAGAATTCTCGATGCGGCGCTCGAACTGTTTCGCGAAGAGGGGTTTGACCACGCGACCATGCGCGATATCGCCACGAAGGCCGGTGTGGCCACAGGCGCGGCATATTACTACTATCCCTCCAAGGACGCCATCGTCATGGCGTTTTATCAACGCGCATGCCAGGAGATGCAGCCGAGGATTCAGGTCGCGCTGGACCAAACCGGCGGGCTTGAAGCACGATTGCGGGAACTGATTCGAGTCAAGCTCGATTACTTCGTCCCGAATCGGGTAGTTCTTCGCGCGCTACTTAAAAACGGCGCGGACCCGCAACATCCTCTTTCGCCCTTCAGCGCCGAGACCAAAGAGATCCGCGATATTGACGTGGCTTGGTTCCGCCGCATCCTCATCGATTGTGGCGTGCGCATCCCGCGTGATTTGGAACCACACTTGCCGGATGTGCTTTGGCTATTTCAAATGGGCGTGATCTATCTCTGGGTCACGGACAAATCGAAGGATCAATCGAGAACCATGCGGCTGCTCGATCTCGGCTCGAAGACCGTCACGGCCCTATTGCGATTCTCTGGGTTGCCGCTGACTCGGCCACTGCGGAAAGTCGCGTTAGAGGTAATCGAAACGGTGAAGGGAGCTTAGACGATGAAGACACGTATCGTGATCGGCGTATTGGGCGTAGCGATCCTGATCATCTCGGCTGGACTCCTTCATAAAGGAGTCTATGGACTCACCCTTTTCGTGCTGATCCCAGTACTTATCGGCGCGGTCGCGCCAGCATGGGCGAACTCGAAAACGGCGTGGAGCGCTGCGGGGGTCGGCATACTCGCGAATCTCGTCGCGAGCCTGTTCTTATTGGCGTTGGGCGCGGAAGGCTTGATTTGCGTCGTCATGGCCTGGCCTCTCGTCTTGCCGCTGGGCGCGCTGGGCGGTGCATTATCCTACTGGGCTCAGCACCGCGCGCTGCAAACACAAGCCGGCGCGATGCTGCTGATTCTCCCGATCGGCTCGCTGGGTTGGGACTTCAACGCGCGGCCGCCGGTGTTCGAAGTTCGCAGCTCGATCGAAATCGACGCGCCGCCCGAGCAGGTATGGAAGCACGTCGTGACCTTCTCGGAATTGGAAGAACCTCACGAATGGTTTTTTCAGGCTGGCTTGGCGTATCCGAAGCGAGCGCGGATCGAAGGAACAGGACCTGGAGCGATCCGGTATTGCGAATTCTCTACTGGTCCGTTCGTCGAGCCGATCGAAGTGTGGGACGAACCGCAGCTGCTGCGTTTTCGCGTCACTGAGAATCCTGCTCCGATGCACGAATGGAGCCCTTATGCTCAGGTTCTACCTAAGCATTTGCATGGATACCTCGTTTCGAAACAGGGCCAGTTCCGATTGACACCGCTGTCGAACAACCGGACGCTGCTTGAAGGAACCACCTGGTATCAGCACGGCCTCTGGCCCGCTCATTATTGGCGTTGGTGGTCCGACGCGATTATTCATCGAATCCATATGCGAGTGTTGTCGCATATCCGCGCGTTGTCTGAGGGTTAGAGGGAGCGGGAGACGGGAATCGAATTCGCAGCCAACGGCTCGGGAGCGAGGGACCCTTTACGCGTTCTTGCTCCGACCCGCCCGCTTGCCACGAGGCGGGATGTAGTGGAATCGAACCAGGTAGATGTTCTGACCTTTACCGTGCTTTGCGACCTTAAGCAGGTCGATAAGGCCGAGAAAGCCGGACTCTCGCGCCAGTTGCGGCGTAATCTCCTGGAACCCGATCGGCTCGATGGAATCCACTTCGATCTCACCTTCTTCCATGCGATAGCGGTTGCCCGCTTTCACGTGGGGATGCATCCAGATGCGGACGCTACAGGTTATTTCTCCGCGGCGAACTCCCTCACGGAGGCGCTTGGTGAAGACCATGAAAAAAGCTTACACGTCAGCGCCCCAAAACGCGTAGCGGTCAAGCTGAGAGTTTCAAAGCTCGCATGGTGCGGACTCAAAAAGCGCGAAAAATCGGGCTAAAGTTCAAGTACGGATGGAGCGGGAGACGAGAATCGAACTCGCAACCAACAGCTTGGAAGGCTGTGACTCTACCATTGAGTTACTCCCGCGCCTGCGTTTCATTTTAACATTTACTTCTGCACGGTGATCATTACACCTGGCTGCGTCACGAATCCGTTGTAGGTCGCGGTCAGCGCGTTGTCGCCATTGGGCGTGCTCGACGGAACCACCACATTGAACTGATATTCGCCCGGAGCGACGATTCCAGCGAACTGCACTTGCGCCTGCACGCCACCAATACGAATCACTGGAAGCGTTGGCAGCGTGCCCGAGGGAGCGATCGAGCCGGGTGTGATCGGCGGAGTGGTCTGGCCGAAGCCGTTGCCGAAAAGAATTACCGTCTCCCCAGGCTTTGCAGGCGTCGTGACGCCGGGGTAGAGGGTCGTGGGACCAATAAACGTCCCGTCGGTGTGGGCCGCCGCGGCGTGGATTCCGTCAAATGCGAAGAATCCTGGAGTGAGCTGCTGCGCGGGAATCGACGATTGAGCTTTGGCGCCGTTGTAGGTCAATTGGACCTGGAGCGGTCCCACGCTGCCATCGAACGGCGTCAGTACGTTTACCTGTTTGGAGCTGATGAAGTACACGTAGGCGTCGATTCCGTTCACGGTTACACTGACGCCGTCAAGCTGCGTGGGCATTTGGCCGTTTACGAAGTCCGGACCCTGCCAGATGCGTGTGTTTCCAGCCAGGTTGAATCCCTTGATCTGGATGAAGGTGTTCTGGCTGATTGCCGGGATTTCGCCGGTAGCATTGGCGATTTCCGTAATCGCTGGCGCGGTGCCGATGTTGGCCGGAACCAGGTTGACCGCGGCCGTAGCCGATTGCGAAGTATCGCCGAAGGCGGTTGCTGTCACGGTCACCGTTGAGGGGCTGTCCAGCGAAGGCGGCGGCGTGTAAACGCCCGCGGGCGAGATTGTCCCGACCGGAGGCGATATAGTCCAACGAACCGCGGGGTTGGCCGCGCCGGTCACCTTCGCCGTGAACTGCTGCGTTCCGGAACCGACGGACACATTAGCGGATGCGGGCGTAACACCGACGGAGGTGGCGATCTGGGGCGTGACACTCATGAACACATTCCCGCCGTCGGCAGGCGTCGCTCCCAGGGCGCTGATTTCGATCCAATAAGTTAGGCCCGCGGCGACAGACAGGAGCACGATAGCGTCGCTTTCCGCGCGTGTGTCCCGCTGAATCGCGACGCATCCCAGCTCCGTTCCAAGCTGGTTCGCTGGATAGACCGACAGCACCATTCCGGCGTTCCCCGCCACATCGGTGCGGCGGCTGAAGGCGTCGATGCGGAGCGTTCCGGTGGAGGAGGGCGTCACGGCCCACCAGGCTGTCTTGAAATCCTTCGAGCCGGTGCAGGTGTGGGTCGGGTCGCTCGCGGATGCGGTGAGCGACTGATTGCTGATGGCGATCGCGCCGGGGATGGTCAACGGAGAGGGATTCAACGACGAATCCGCCCCACTCACAGCGGCCCCGGCCTGGGTGACCTGCACCGCGGTATTGGCGACGTTCAACGTATCGCCGCGCGGGTTGTTACTCGCCGACGGCTGCACCAGAATGAATGCCTGGCTCGGTCCCGATCCGGTGGCGGGCGATTGAATGGTGAAGCCGGCTGGACTCGATCCCGGCACGGCGGACCACGTGCATCCAGGAGGCGCATTTACGGTGACAGGATAAACGCCGCCCGAAGCGTCGGCCGCGATGGCCGTGGGAGTTACGGAATAGGTGCAATTCGTCGCGGTCGCGCCCGGCAGCGGAACGCGATACGTGCTCCGTCCGTAGGTGAACGCGAACAGCCAGTTGCCCGTGATTCCCTGATCGAAGGCGAGCTCTTCGGTGATGACGTTCGAAAACTCCTCGGGATCGTGCGCCCAAGTGATACCTCCGTCGGTGGAGATGAAAACTCCCATATCGGACCCGACATAGATGGTTTGCGGATTGCGCGGGTCCACTAAAACGCGATGCGCGGGGATATCTGGAAATGCCGTGGTGCCCGAGCCGTCCGACGCGAACCAGGTGACGCCTCCATTGATGCTCTTATAGATGTGCGCGTCGGTCGGCGAAATGGACGACTTAAAGGTCGTATAGGTCGCGTAAACGATGTTGGGACTGGTGGGGTCGAAGGCAATTCCGCCCACGTTGCCGCGGCGCGGGCGCGCATAGCTCCAGGATACGGACCCGCCGGCGTTGAGCGCATCACTGCTGTAGTAGATAAATCCAGCGCGCGTCCCGAACAGGACCGTCTTCGAATCGAACGGCGAAACCGTGATCGCCGTGACCGAGCTTCCGGATTCCACCGGCGCGGCCGCGCTCCAACTCACGCCGGCGTCGATGGATCGCCACAGCGTGGTGGTGCCGCCGAGATAGAGGCGGCGTCCCTCACCCGGGTCCATCGCGAGATAGGGGACAAACGGGAAGGACGCATTGGTCTCGGTAATCCCGGCGGTCGCAATCAAGCAAGCCGACGCGGTCGTGCCCAGGCAGGCCCTGCCATCCACCGCTCGCGTCAAGCTGAGGTTCTGCTTGGATTCGTAGAGCAGGTTCACGTCGGCCGGATCGACGGCCACAGCGGTCCCGTCGCCGGTGCTGAACTGGATCCATCCATTGATGCCGGTCAGGTCGTTTCCACGGCCGACCGAGTTGTCCTGGGCGCCCGCCATGTAGATTCCACCACCGGGATACGCCGCTCCGTGATAGAACTGCGCCACCGCGTAGGAATGGTTGATGTCGTTCCACCGGACGGCACTGTTCGCCAGAAAATCGGCCTGGCATGCCGCGCGATTTCCCGTCGATACGGCGGCGCGCGCATTGTCGGTGCGGAACAGGCCGCCGTCGGTGCCGATAAACATCTGCTCGTTCGCGTTTCCGTCGTAACCAGGGTGGAACAGGATCACGTGCCGGTCGGCGTGGGCATATTGCGGATTTCCGATCAGGATCTGCCACAGCGAAGCCGCGCCCCAGGTCATTCCTCCGTCGTCGGAACGATACACATCGATTCCGCCGGCCCACACGCGGTTCGGATCGAGCGGGTCTACCGCCAGTACGTTGTCGTATCCCCCCTGGCCGGTGCCGTATACTGGCGGACCTCCGTTGTTGCAAAAACCTGAGATCACGTCCCGGGCCTCCGTAAGAAGGAGAGTGTTCATGATGTTGGGATCGGTGTTGGCGACGCGCACATTCCAGCTACCGGGATCGCCCGCGCTATCGGAACGGTAGACCGCCAGCAATCCGCCTTCGTAGTGCGGATCGCCGCCGATGCTCTCAGCCATCGCGTAGATGGTGGCCTGCTGCGAAGGCGCAATGGCCAGGGCAACGCGTCCCATGTGCGGGGTTGTGAACACCTGAGTCCACGTGCCCCCGCCGGCGGCGTCGGGATTGCGCCAGATGGCGAAATCGGTGGCGCCAAGCTTTGGGCTGCACGAAGCATACAAATAATCCTGGCCGGTGTCGGTGCGCAACGTCAGATCCTGGCATCCATTGAAGGCCTGGGTGGAATCGAGATTCATGAATTTCCAGGTCGCGCCCGCGTCGGCGCTGGTGTAGATTCCAAGGCTGGTAGCGGCGTAAATCCTGCCCGGATTCAAGGCGCTCATCACCAGCTTGTTCGTATAAATAATAGAAGCCGTCGGAGGAAGTTGCTTCCAAGTCTGCCCTCCGTCGCTGGTCTTGAAAATTCCTTGGCCCGGCCAACTTTGGTAGGACTCGCCAGTACCCGCATAAAGCGTGTTGGAATCGTTCGGATCCATGACCAGCGCTCCGACGTTCAGAACCGGAAGGATGTCGGTGAGGGCGGTCCAGCTATGTCCTCCGTCGACCGTCTTGAACACGCCGCCTGTGACCGATCCTGCATACATGGTATTGGGGTTGTTGGGATCGATCACCAGGCTTCGGGTCCGTCCGCCAAAATTCCCAGGGCCGACTTGGGTCCAGGTTTTGCCGCCGATCTCGCGGGTTGCTGTCTTCGCGGCCGCGACCGAGCCGCGGGCCATCGAAAACACCGGCATCCGCGCGACGTGATCGCGTGCGGCGAGGTAGCGGTCCATCGGAAGCTGAGTCATTTCCTGGGCGAGACGTTTGCCCAGGAAGTATTCTCGAGCAGCCTTGGCATTTTCCTGTTCGGACTCTTCGTGTTCACCCGAGTCGGCGTCTTCATCGGCGTCCGCGACGGTGGCAGGCGCAGGCGCCAACGCGAGCGGCTTATGCACGCGGGCGCATCCAGCGAGGGAAATGAGAACCGTGGAAAGAAAGAACCGTTTCATAAGGTAAATGCCGTCAAAATACCACAAAATCGGTGAACGCGCTGTCCTTTGATAAACTGGGTGCATTGGGCGGTTAGCTCAGTTGGTTAGAGCGTCTGGTTTACACCCAGAAGGTCGGGAGTTCGAGGCTCTCACCGCCCACCACGCAACTCCCAAGTTCTTAGTTCGTTACGGGGAGATTCACAAGATTCGTCGGAACCGCGCCGTTGGAAGTGTGCCCAGAACCGTGCTTAGTCTCCACGTTGCGGATAGCCTTTGCTGTCATTCTTATTGTCGGGTGAAGAGCCGACGACGAACGCGGGATGGCGATGAACGGTAGGCACGCGCTGCCGGGATGCTTAAGTCAATTTCGGTTCCCGTCCCATTCGCGCTCGAAATCTCCAACTTCGCACCGATTTTCTCAGCGCGCTCGCGCATTCCACCCAAACCGTAATGGTTGGAGCGGCCTCCTTCGACAACTTCGGGTGCGATGCCGACGCCGTCATCGCGAATCTGCAACCGTAGCGACTGCTCTGAGCACCAGACGTTCGCTTCGATGCGCTGCGCGCGCGCATGCCTGAATGCGTTCCGCAAAGCTTCGCTACCGATTCGGTAGATTTCGTCTTGAATGACGGGGTTCAGGTCCCGCGACGGACCTTCCACAACCAGTTGGAACGTCGCGGCGCCGCCGGCAGCCAGTTCGTCGCCCACAGCCTTGAGCGCTTTGGCGAGGTCATTGCAAATCGCGGTCGATGATCGTAACTCGCCGACGGCATTCCTGCCTTCCGCGATCGCCCCCGCCGCAATGCTCATCGCACGGTCGAGCTTTTCGAGCGCGCGATCGGATCGCAGTGAAAGAAGGTTGCGAGCGGCATGCATCTGGAGAACTGAAGCCTGAAAGCTTTGTAACATCGTGTCGTGCAATTCGCGCGCGATTCGCGTGCGCTCCTCTACGCGGCCGTCCAACTGCGCGTTGAATTCGCGGGAGAGCTGAAGGAGACGCAGCCGGTAAAGTCCCCACAGCGTCGCGAAGAACGCTGCGACGCACCCCGCGCGGAACCAGTCGGTCTGATAATACGCAGGGGCGAGCGAGAACTCGAGGGTGTCGCCGACCTCATTCCACACTCCGCTGTCGTTCGCGGCGATCACCCGAAACCGATAAGCTCTTGGACCAAGATCCGTATAAAACGCCTGGCGTCGAGTTCCCGCTTCCTGCCAGTCCGGATCGCGGCCTTCCAGCCGGTACCGAAAGCGAACCTTTTGCGGGACTCGAAAACTCAGCGCGGTGTAATCAAATTCCACATCGCGCGTGCGAGCCGGTAGGCGAAGATCGCCCGCCGGGAAGTAGAGTTTGTGGTCGGCAATGATCTGTTCCACGTGCACAGGCGGCGGTGTCAGGTTTCGACCCAAATGAGCGGGATCGACCATTCGCACTGCGGAAACCGCGGCAAACCACAGGCGTCCGTCCCGATCCCTCACTGCACTCCTCTCGAAGGGAGTAGCAACGGCGGCTCGAAAACCGTCGAATACGTCGAAGACTCGTGGCTGCAATTTGACATTCGGGTCGGCCCACCATCTTTGTACATCACTTCTTTCGATTTGCACCAGACCGCATTTCGTGTACACCCACAGATCGCCCCGATTGTCCTCCACGAAGCTATTCACGGCGTCGCAGGGAAGGCCGTTCCTTGCGCTCAGCGTTCGTTGTTTTCCGTTCGACCAGCCGATGAGTCCGTAACTCGTCGCTCCCAATATCGAGCCATCTGAACTGAGCGCGACCTGATACACCGGAGAATTCGGTGGATGCTCGAAGTGGAACGTCTCCGCATGCCCTTCCCGATAGCGTGCCAAATCGCCATTCCTGAGACCCAGCCAAATGCCGCCTCGGGAATCCGCCACCAGGACGCGCCCCTCTGGCATGGGAGGCATGGGAATCTCTTCCTGAACCCGGCGATCGGAAATGCGGAGCAGTAGTCTCGGCGGCCGATAACTCAACATCCAGAGACTGTTGTCTTTGTCCTCCGTAATTCCCAGGATCATTCCCGCGGGACCACCATCCCGCCCCTCGACTTTTGTGAGTCGTCCGTTCTCATAGATGTTCAGCGTGTTATCAAGCCCTACCCAATGCCGGCCGGCATGATCTTCGAAGAGCGACGTAACTTGACCACCTGGCAAATCTTTTACCGATTGAACCGAACGGATGCGGTCTGGATCCGAACCGGGACCAAGAATGTCAAAGGTACGATCGTTGCCTCCCATCCAAATCGAGCCATCCCGCGCTGTTTGAACCGAAAAAATCGATCTACTGGACAGCCCTTCTCGCATCGAGAAGGCAGTGATCGGCAAGTCGCGGAATGAATCGATACCCTTTTCTGTCGCAACCCATAGGCTGCCTTCCTGGTCCTCAAAGACATCGGATATGGTATCGCCCGACAATCCATCGGAAGAGCCAAAGTGATCCACTTGCCGACCAGAAATGCGGTATAGGCCTTGCCCATCCGTCCCTACCCAGAGAGTCTTCTGGCGGTCGACGAATAGTTTCCAACACTGCAGCGTGCTGCTATCGAACCCGGGCACAACGAACGGCTTCCACACGTTGTGCGAAAGCTGCTGCAATCCCAATCCTGGCCCCGGATTCGCGAACCCTACCCAGACCGAGCCGTCAGGTCCGAGCGCAAAGTCAGACACCCCCGGTTGACCGACATTCGATTTCAGACCGCTCGGGTAGTATGTTTGGAATGAGTCTGGCCTCCAGCGGGTGAGGCTAGTGCTGCATCCCAGCCAAAAATTTCCCTCCGGGTCGCGAGCTAGCGTGGAGTACTGTTCCGGAGGGATACCATCGGCCTTTCCATAACATCGCACCGCGCTGCCTTTGAGCTTACAGAGAGGCCCGGTTTCATCCGTATTTTGAATACGTAAGAACCAGAGGGTTCCGTCCTCCTCCTCAAAGAAAGGATTGACTCGAACGTTTGGATAGTTGATCAGGTCCTGGTGGGTCCAATGACTCAAGCCATGAAATGTCCCGATCCATAAACCCCCATCCCGCGCAGCCACAGCATTAACGATCTCTGGAGCCAGTAAAGGCTTTCCGGGCGGTGGCGTCCACGGAACAAAGTGGACTCCATCAAAGCGGCGGAGTCCGGTTGCATCGATAACCCAGAGGTAGCCGTCGGTAGTCTGTGTGAAGCCACCGGGACGGCCGCTGAAAAATCCATCCTCGATTTTCCAAGTCGCATGTCCATACTGCGATATGCGTACGTTGGGACTTAGGGCCCAAGCCGACACGGGTACACACAGGAAGGCAAGCCAAGTCAGCACACATCGCGTACTCAACTCGCGCCTACAAAGATCCGTCAATGGATTCTCCAGTCCATCTCCCTCAGTTTCTCCACATCCGGCTGGAACAGACGAAAAAGAGAGCGGCGCCTCGACTTAGCATATGCAAATCGAGCCCGCGACGCTCAAATCAATCTCCGCACCCGTTAACGCGGCTTGAGAACCTGCATTCTGACCCGGCTGCACTTCGGGCACCGCCATTTTCGCTGCTTGTGGTAGATGTGTCCTTTGAGTTCCTTCATCGGAAGCTTGCAGGTTTTACAAGTCATGGGGCGCGTCTTTCTTTCGATCATCTCAGATGATGTTCGGGCGGATGGTACTGCGGGTCCTCGGGCGAAACCCTCATCACTGGACCAAAGGTGCCATCGCCACAAGGGTACCCGCGTTCCATGGACATGCCGGCAGGAGTGGCTTCTAATGAGTCATGGAACGATGTAACTCTTGCAACGGAATCATTGCCAAGACCGATGTGAAGTGTTACGTCTGTGGAGATGCGGTACCAGGGCGGTCCAGGTACTCTCTTTCAGGATTCTGGTCCAGACCCACCGCGCCGGCGCGAAAGATTGTCGCGGATACGAATCCGCAATCGAACCAGTCCGCGCCGAGTGCTTCCTAGGCTTTCGGAAAAACACCTCAATACCCACACCTTGAACGTCGTCGGGGATCGCCCGCACCGTCCTACGTCGAACTCGATCAATTTCATTCAAAAAAGTCTTGACAGATGCTTCGGCCCGTTCTATATTTAACCAGTAGGTTATTTAACTAGATAGTTCAATGCAAACAGCTCCCGATCATCTAAGCACGACCTTCGCGGCCCTCGCCGATCCCACGCGGCGCGCGATTCTGGCGCGTCTCGCTTCGAGCGACGCGTCGGTAACGGAGCTGTCCGAGCCGTTCGCGATGAGCATGCCGGCGATTTCCAAGCACCTCAAGGTTTTGGAACGCGCGGGACTGATCGCCCGCGGCCGCGAAGCCCAATGGCGGCCGTGCCGGCTGGAGGCGGGCCCGCTCCGTCAGATCGCCGATTGGGTGCTGGACTACCGCGGTTTCTGGGAGCAGAGCTTCGATCGTCTGGACGAGTATTTAATCGAACTGCAACATAAGGAGAAAAAACATGACCGCAAGCAACGCAAAAAATAAGCTGATCGTAACGACGCCGTCGGATCTCGAGATCCTCCTGACGCGCGAATTCGATGCGCCGCGCCACCTGGTTTTCGAGGCGCTGAGTAAAGCCGAGCACGTGATGCGCTGGTGGGGGCCGAGAAGCACGACGCTGTTGTCGTGTGAAATCGATTTCCGGCCAGGCGGCACCTGGCACAAGGTCTTGCGCGGACCCGACGGGCGCGAGGTGCAGTTCAAGGGCACCTATCACGAGATCGTTCCGCCGGAGCGCATTGTTGCCACGGAATGCTTCGACGAGCCGAGCGTCGGCAGGCCGGAATGGCTCGCCACGGTAACGCTCGAAGAACGCGGCGGCAAGACTCTCCTGACCAGCCGTGTCCTGCATAAGACCAAGGAGAATCGTGACGGGCATCTTGGATCGGGAATGGAAAAAGGTGCGGGCGAAACCTTCGATCGGCTGGCCGAGCTACTCGACGCCTGGCATCGTGGCGAGGCTTGACGGTAATACTCGCGACCGTGGCGCTGCTGGCGCGGACCTGAATCAAAGCTCGCCTGATATTGTTGAATATCGTGCGACGTCCGCGGCCAGCAGACCCGATCGCTTTCGCAGCGGGAATTCTTGCGCTTGCATGGTGTATTGCGCGGGCGTGTGTCCAGTCGATCACCCTCGACGAAGCCGACAGCTACCTCAGCTTCGCTGCGGGGGACTGGCCCTCACATTGGGTCGCCAGCTCGGGAAATCATCCGCTGAATTCGGCGCTGATGCGGCTGCTGGTTTCCATGTTCGGCCTGTCTCATCTGACGGTTCGCGGGCCGGCGCTGCTGGGAGGGATGCTGTACGTCGCCGCCGCCTACCTGCTCTGCAATGCTCTCCTCAACTGGCGGCCGCTACGGCTTACCGTCTTTTTCTGCCTGATTTATTGCCCGTTCATGATGGACTACATGGTCGCGGCGCGAGGCTACGGGCTCGCCCTCGGGTTTCTCATGCTGGCGGTGCATTTCCTGGTTCGGACCATCCTTGACGGATTCGCACAGGCGGGGTTGTTTAAGGCGTGTGCAGCGGCGTCGAGCTTAGCGGCATTGTCGTTGTGCTCGAATTTTTCCTTCGGTTACGTCGACGTCTCGATCCTCCTCGTGTTCATGGTGTGTTACTGGCGCAACGGCGCCGCCTGGGGCAAAGTAATTCGAGCCGCGGCTGTACTGCTGGGGTCCTTTGCGGCCACCGCATTCGTGGTGTGTGGATCCACCCTATGGGAATTTCAGCGCAAGGATCTTTACTACGGAGCCCGTTCTGTCCGCGAGATGCTGAGCAGTCTGACCGGCGCGTCGTTTTACGAGTTGAATCCTCATGTGGTGAATCCGCTGCTGGCCTCGCTGCTGTCCGCGCTGCGGCCCGCGGTGCAATGGGCGTTCGCCGCGTTAGCGATCGCCCTGCTCGCAATCCAGTGGCGGAGCCGGGGAGAAAAATGGGACGCGCGGAGCACGGCGATCGTGCGGGTCAGCGGCGTTCTGACCGCCACCGTCGCGTGCACGTTCGCGGTGCACTGGCTGGCGTTTCGCCTGCTGAAAATCCCGCTGCCCCAGGATCGCACCGGGATCTTTTTCATTCCGCTCGCGATGCTCGCCATTGCCGCTGGAGTGGTGGCGTTGCCGCCGGGACGAATCAGCCGCTGGCTTCGAGACGCTGCACTCGCACTATTCCTTTTCTGCGCCGTATATTTCACAGGATGCCTCCGGCTCCGCTATTTTCAGAACTGGAAGTTCGATGCGGAGGTCAAACAGGTGTACTGGGTCTTGCGCAACCTGCGCGAACGTTATGGGATCACGCAGGCTTTCGCCACTTGGGAGTATACGTCAAGCCTCAATTTCTACCGTGTGCTGTACAGGGACGAAATCCTGCCTCCGTTTGAGCATTCGGATGATCCTCTTCCGGGGCACTGCTCGTACGTCCTGTATTCCCCTTGGCAGGCGCCTTTCATCGAGAAGGAGCATCTGGAGATCTACTTCCACGGCCCCTTGAGCGATGTGGCGGTCGCGGTTCGCCGGAGTCAAGACTGCAAGATTCCCTGAGATTTTTCCGAGCGTTCCGGCACCAATTAGGCATGGCCATCACCGAGCGCGCGAAGCTCATCATGCAGACAGTGGTTCAGATGGAAAAGCAGTTCGGCAAGGGAGCCGTCCTGCAACTCGGGGCGCGGAATGCGCTGCCTGTCACCGTGATTTCGACCGGATCGATTTCGATCGATACGGCACTGGGGGTCGGCGGGCTGCCGCGCGGGCGCGTGATCGAGATTTTCGGACCGGAATCTTCGGGGAAAACGACGCTCGCTCTGCATGTGATCGCGGAGGCTCAGAAAGCCGGCGGCATCGCGGCCTTTGTGGATGCCGAACATGCGCTTGATCCCAAGTACGCCCGGAATCTTGGCGTCGATATCGAGAATCTGCTGGTTTCCCAGCCGGATTGCGGAGAGCAGGCGCTGGAAATTACGAGCGCGCTGGTTGCCTCGGGGGCCATCGACCTGGTGGTGGTCGATTCGGTGGCGGCTCTGGTCCCGAAAGCGGAGCTGGAAGGCGAAATGGGCGATAGCTTCATGGGGCTGCATGCGCGCCTCATGTCGCAGGCGATGCGGAAGCTGACGGGAGCACTCTCGCGGGCGAACGCGTGTCTCATCTTTATTAATCAGATTCGCGAGAAGATCGGCGTGGTGTTCGGGAATCCAGAAACCACCACCGGCGGCCGTGCTCTGAAGTTCTATTCGTCGGTGCGGCTGGAAGTGCGCCGTATCGCGACCTTAAAGGACGGCGAGCAGGCGGTTGGGAACAGGACCAAGGTTAAAGTGGTCAAGAACAAGGTTGCATCGCCGTTCCGCGAAGCGGAAGTCGACATCCTTTATGGAGAAGGAATTTCGCGTGAAGGAGACCTGCTGGATCTGGGGGCGGAACAAGAGGTCGTGGAAAAAAGCGGCTCCTGGTTCAGTTTTCAGGGCGAGCGGATCGGCCAAGGCCGTGATAATGCACGTACTTTTCTGAAAGAGCATCCCGAAATCCGCGAGCGGATCGACGCCGCCATCCGCCAAAAGATCGCACTACCCCCAGCCGAACCGGCGCCGGTGAAGAACGCCGAAAAGGAATCTTCGAAATCGCAATCGCAAACCGCATAAAACACTCCGCTAAAGTTGCTCGCAACGCCTTTGCTGTGATAAAGTAACTGCTTCAGAGAGACAGTGAGTCGTACCACCGTCTCGTTTGTTCGACCGTTCCCAGCCCATTTCTTTGATGGAACAGACTCTCAATGCCCTAGGTGGGTTGATGCTCAAGGCCATCCCCACCATTTGCCTCTTCGTCCTCCTGTATTTCTACATAAAAGCGATGCTGTTCAAGCCGCTCGAGAAGGTCCTCGACGAGCGCCACGCCTTGACCGAAGGCGCGCGAAAAGCGGCCGAGGCCAGTTTCGCGGCGGCAGAGCGGAAACAGGCGGAATACGAGCAGAAATTCGCCGATGCACGCGCCGAGGTGTACCGCTTGCAGGAAGAAACGCGGCGGCAATGGCTGGAGGCGCAAGCGGCGCAAGTCGCCAACGCCCGAAAGCACATGGAGGAATCCGTCAAGGCCGCGAAAGAACAGATCGCCGGCGAAGCCGTGACGGCGCGCGATGGGTTGGCCGTGAGCAGTTCGCAAATAGCCGATCAGATCGCTGGGGCGGTGCTCGCCCGCAGATCGGGGCGGGCATGAAGCGCCTGGCCATCGCAGTTTTCCTATTTTCGGCTGCGTTGAACGCCCAGGAGAAAGCCGCTGCTCCTGAAGAAAACATGACCTGGAAATGGGTCAACTTCGTCATCCTGGCCGCCGGCCTGGGATATCTGATGTGGAAAATGCTGCCTCCGTTTTTCAAGTCGAGGACCGCCGAAATTCAGCAGGGCATTCGGGAAGCGCAGGCGATCAAGAAGGAAGCCGACGTGCGTGCGGCTCAAATGGAAGTGCGGATGGCGGCGCTGGGCGCGGAAATCGAAAAATTCCGGACGCAGTCGAACGCGGAAATGGAACAGGAAAGCGCGCGGATCGGGCAGGAAACGGCCCGGCAGATGGCTCGACTGGAGCAGCAGGCGCAGTTGGAGATTGAAACCGCTGCAAAGATTGCGCGCCGGGAATTGCAGGCCTACGCGGCGAAGCTGGCGATCGATCTGGCGGAGCAGCGCGTACGCGAGCGGCTCGACGGCGCGGCGGATTCAGTACTCATCGACGATTTCGTAAAGGACCTGGGGGCGTCGAGAAACTAGCATGCTTTCCGTGGTCGGCACCCGGTATGCGAAAGCTCTGCTCGACGTAGTGGGCGGACAGGATCCTGACAAAACACTTTCGGAATTGCGCTCGGTTCGCGATCTGATCGCGGCGTCCGCCGATCTGCACGTCGCGCTGCTTTCGCCGGCGGTCGCCCAGAGCCGTAAGCGCGCGGTGATCGCGCGGCTGCTGGACCCCATGGGCGTTTCGAAACCGATTCGCAATTTTCTTTTCGTAATCATCGATCATCGCCGCATCAACGAACTCCCGGCAATCGCGGAAGCGTTCGAGGTGCTTCTGGATGAACGGCTGGGATTTGTGCGCGCCAGCGTGGCTAGCGCTCATGCATTGAACGACACGCAGCGCGCCGGGCTCACCGCCGAGTTGTCGCGGCTATCGGGCAAGCAGGCCAAAGTGGCCTTTGCGACCGATCCGGCCTTGCTCGGCGGCGTGGTGGCGCGCCTGGGGTCGAAGGTTTACGACGGCAGCGTGCGGGGGCAATTGGAGCGCTTGCGGCTGAAGCTTGCAGGCGATTAGGGGATTTTTTATGGCATCGATTCGTGCAGATGAAATCTCGCGCGTGCTGCGCGAGGAAATCGAAAACTATGACCGGGCGGTGGACGTCGCCGAAACCGGCTCCGTGATCTCGGTTGGCGACGGTATCGCGCGCATCTACGGCCTGGAAAACGTGATGGCCGGCGAGCTGATCGAATTCACGGGCGGCGTTTCCGGCATCGCGTTAAACCTGGAAGAAGAAGACGTCGGCGCGGTGCTGCTGGGCGAATATTCCAATATCAAGGAAGGCGACGAGGTGCGGCGTACCGGCCGCATCATGTCGATCGGCGTGGGCGAGGCGATGGTCGGCCGCGTAGTCGACGCCCTGGGGCGTCCGATCGACGGCAAGGGTCCCATCGAAACGAAAACGTTCAGCCAGATCGAGCGTATTGCGCCCGGCGTGGTCGATCGCCAGCCCGTGAAAGAACCGCTGCAAACCGGCATCAAGGCGATCGACGCGATGATCCCGATCGGCCGCGGACAGCGCGAATTGGTCATCGGCGACCGGCAGACCGGCAAGACCACGGTTGCGCTGGACACCATCATCAATCAAAAGGGCGGCGATGTGATCTGCGTCTACGTCGCGATCGGACAGAAGCGATCGACCGTGGCGCAGGTAGTGAAGACCCTCGAAGACTACGGTGCGATGGAGTACACCATCGTGGTGGCCGCCACCGCATCCGATCCGGCGCCGATGCAGTATCTGGCTCCGTATTCCGGGTGCGCGATCGGCGAATATTTCCGCGACAGCGCCAGGCATGCCCTGTGCATTTACGACGATCTTTCGAAACACGCTGCGGCGTATCGCGAGATTTCACTGCTGTTGCGCCGTCCACCAGGACGCGAGGCGTACCCGGGCGATGTGTTTTATCTCCACAGCCGTTTGCTGGAACGCGCGGCCAAGCTCAACAACGAAAACGGCGGGGGATCGCTGACGGCATTGCCGTTCATTGAAACGCAGGCCGGCGATGTGTCTGCGTATATTCCGACCAACGTCATTTCGATCACCGACGGTCAGATTTATCTTTTGACCGATCTGTTCAATTCGAACGTCCGGCCGGCTATCGACGTCGGTATCTCGGTGAGCCGCGTCGGAGGCAACGCGCAGATCAAGGCGATGCGGCAGGTGGCCGGGAGTCTGCGCCTTGCCATGGCCCAATATCGCGCATTGGCGGCGTTCGCGCAGATGGGATCGGAACTCGACAAGGCGTCTACGCAGCAGCTTACGCGCGGAAGCCGCATGGTGGAAATTCTGAAGCAGGGCCAATATTCTCCGGTTCCGGTGGAGAAGCAAGTGCTCATTATCCACGCAGGGACCGAAGGCCATCTCGACGATCTTCCCGTCGAACAGTGCCGGCCGTTTGAAGAGGCGCTTTATCGGTTCGTGGAGAACGCGCATCCGGGCCTGCTGCCGGAGATCAAGCAGAAGAAAGCGCTCGATGACGACCTGAAGACGAAGATTAATACCGCCATCAAGGAGTGCAAGGCGCGCTTCGCGCAGGAAAACCCCCAGGAGCGCAAGTCCAAGTAGATGCCGAGCCTGATCGACTTACGCCGGCGTATCCGCTCGGTGAAAAACACTCAGCAGATCACCAAGGCCATGAAAATGGTCTCGGCGGCGAAGCTACGCCGCGCTCAGGATCGCGCGATCGCGGCGCGCCCGTACTCCGCCATCCTGCAGCAGATGCTGGCGAACGTGGCCGAAGCGGCCAGCTACAGCGATGGTGAAGAGCATCCGCTGCTCGCGGTGCGGCCGGAAAACAAGATCCTGCTGGTGGTGGTTACGGCCGATAGCGGACTGGCTGGCGGATTCAACACCAATATCGCCAAGCTCGCCCAGCGGCAAGCCGACGATTTCCGCGGACGCGACGTGGCCTTCGAAACCATTGGAAAAAAGAGCCGCGACTATTTTCGACGGCGTGGATATAACATCCGGGCCGCGCACGTCGATATGTTCCGCGCTCTGAAGTTCGCGGACGCCGAAAAGATCGCGGATACCATCATCGACTTGTTCGCGAAGGCGGAGATCGACGCGGTCTATCTCTTTGTGAACGAGTTCAAGAGTGTTATGGCGTCCAGGTTAAGCTCCATGCGCCTGCTGCCCATAGAGGTTCCGAAATCGCCCAATCCGGCGGATTACATCTACGAACAGAAGCCTGAAGAGCTTCTCGGCAGCCTACTGCCTCGCTACGTCAAGCTGCAGATCTATCGCGCTCTGATCGAGTCGGAAGCAGCTTATCAGGCCGCCCGCATGACTGCGATGGACGCGGCCACCAAGAACGCATCCGACATGATCGACCGGCTGACGCTGTACATGAATCGCGTGCGCCAGGCCAGCATCACTCGGGAAATTATCGAAATCGTGAGCGGCGCAGCCGCATTGGACTAGAAGAGGTTCTATGAACGTTGGAAAAGTGATTCAGGTGGCCGGACCGGCCGTGGACATCGAGTTTTCGGAAGGGCACATCCCCGTGATCCGCACCGCGATCCGCATCACCAGCGCGGGTTTCAACGTGCCTACACCGATTGACATCATTTGCGAGGTCGCCCAGCACATCGGCGAAAGTCGCGTGCGAACCATCGCGCTGCAGCCGACTGACGGTCTGGTCCGGGGCATGCCCGCCGAGGATCTGGGACATCCGGTGATGGTCCCGGTGGGACCGCAGACGCTCGGCCGCGTGCTGAACGTGATTGGCGAGCCGGTGGACAAAATGGGTCCGGTGAACACCGCCAAGCGCATGCCGATTCATCGTCAGGCGCCGCCGTTCGAAGATCAGTCGACCGAACTGCAGATGTTCGAGACGGGCATCAAGGTCATCGATCTTCTGGAGCCGTATCTCAAGGGCGGAAAGATCGGACTGTTCGGCGGCGCGGGCGTCGGCAAGACGGTCATCATTCAGGAACTCATCAACAACCTCGCCTCCAAGCACGGCGGCGTTTCGGTGTTTGCCGGCGTGGGCGAGCGCACGCGCGAAGGAAATGATCTGTGGCTCGAGTTCCAGGAATCGCACGTGATCGATATTCACGATTACACGAAATCCAAGTGCGCCTTGATCTATGGCCAGATGACCGAGCCGCCCGGGGCGCGTTTGCGCGTGGCCCTGACGGCGCTGACCGTAGCGGAATATTTCCGCGATGACGAAAATCAGGACGTCCTGCTGTTCATCGACAACATTTTCCGCTTTACGCAGGCGGGCTCGGAAGTATCGGCGCTGCTGGGCCGCATGCCCAGCGCGGTGGGCTATCAGCCCAATCTCGCCAGCGAAATGGGCGATTTGCAGGAACGCATTACGTCCACAAAGACTGGATCGATCACTTCCGTACAGGCGATTTACGTGCCTGCCGACGACTACACCGATCCTGCGCCGGCCACCACGTTCGCGCATTTGGACGCAACCACCAACCTTTCGCGATCAATTTCGGAACTGGGGATCTATCCCGCCGTCGACCCGCTGGCGTCGACGTCGCGCATTCTCGATCCACGCGTGATCGGCGAAGAACACTATCAGGTTGCGCAGGACGTCAAGCAGATCCTGCAGCGCTACAAAGACCTGCAAGACATCATCGCGATTCTCGGTGTCGACGAGCTGTCCGACGACGACAAGCTGACCG
>Ga0210403_10000185_pt1 | contig 69917 bp, 62 predicted proteins | sample IncBWC19MmetaG_FD_150863 | JGI IMG/M metagenome (GOLD analysis project Ga0210403, IMG submission 150863) | Forest soil microbial communities from Barre Woods Harvard Forest LTER site, Petersham, Massachusetts, United States - Inc-BW-C-19-M | ecosystem: Environmental > Terrestrial > Soil >...
CATCTTCGCCGCCGCGAGGAATTGCGACAAGGTCGCCTGCGTAAGGGCAGCGTAGGCTGTCGATCCAATCGAGCCCACGTTGAATCCCTTTGCATTGGTCTGATAAAAGATGCCGGTGCTTGCCCTCCATCCGATGTCCGCTCCGTTAATGTTCGTGGAGCCTGTACTCAAATTTAGGAAAGTGGTATCCGACATAGTTGCCGTGGCGGTAACGTCGGCCAAGGCGGCCCCGGCCAGACTAAGGGCCAGAATGGCTGCTGAGATCGATCTGATCATGGGATCCTCCTCCTTGATGCTTTCTTTCAAACGCTATAATAGGACCGGAGCATACATTGTCTATTGCACGATTTCTGCGCTTTTCGGCTCATCTGCAGATCCTGCCCGTTCTCGAAAGCGGCGAAGAGACGCTGATCGGCGGCCAGGCCGTGATGGAAGGCGTCATGATGCGGGCCCCGCACAGCTATTGTGTCGCAGTTCGCAAGCCGAATGGGGAAGTGGTGACCGAGGAGCATCCCGTTCACCGGATGTCCGAGAAGTATCCGATTTTCCGGCTGCCGATCCTGCGCGGACTGGGAACGCTGGGCCAGGCGATGTCGCTGGGAGCCAAGGCGCTGAAGTTTTCCGCCAATGCGGCGCTGGATGAAGGGCAGGAAAAACCAACGGAAGTGCCGGCCTGGATGATGACATTGAATGTACTGTTCTCGCTGGGCGTGATGATCGTCCTGTACAAGGTGATTCCATTGTTCGTGGCGACACGCGTGGGAGCGGTCGTACCCAGCCTTTCCAGCCGCCTGGCGACCAACGCGATCGACGGCGTCGTCCGTATTGTGATTTTCCTTGCGTTTTTGTTTCTTCTGTCCCGTTTGAAGGACATCCGGCGTGTTTTTGAGTATCACGGGGCGGAGCATAAAGTCGTCTTCAACTTCGAGGCGCGGGAGCCCGTTACCATTGAGAGAGCGCAGACGTTTCCAACGTTTCATCCACGCTGCGGGACCAATTTTTTGGCGGTAGTGCTGGGGATCTCGTTTCTGCTGTACCTGCTACTGCCGATCGATGGATTCCTGCCGCGGCTGGCGATCCGGATAGCCTTATTGCCGCTGGTGGCGGGCGTAAGCTATGAAGTCATCCGGTTCGCGGCCAAACGCCAGGGCTCGCTGATGGGGCTGTTGAGCAAGCCGGGCTTAGCGTTACAGCGGATTACAACGCAGCCGCCTGACGATTCGCAAGCCGCAGTGGCCATTCATGCCTTGAACGGCGCGATGGCTCTAGAAGAGAAGCAGGGCGGCGAGCTGATTATCGCCTGAATTTGCCCGAATGCAATACAAACAGAGACTCGACGAGATCGAGCGGCGCTTCGACGAGCTGACCGCGCAGATGGCCGATCCAGCCGTCATCAACGATTCAGCGCAGTACCGTAAAGTCGCGAAGGCGCACAACGACCTGGGTGAAATGGTCGCCAAGTATCGCGAATGGAAGCACGCCAGCCAGCATCTGGAAGAAGCGCGGGGAATGCAGCAGGATGGCGATCCGGATCTTCGCGCCATGGCGCAGGACGAGATTCTGAAGCTCGAACCTCAAATGGCGCAGCTAGAGGAAGAGCTGAAGTTTATGCTGCTTCCGAAAGATCCCAACGACGAAAGGGACGTTGTACTCGAAATCCGTGCGGGCACGGGAGGCGATGAGGCCACCTTGTTTGCGGCCGAGGTTTTCCGCATGTACGGACGCTTTGCGGAGTCGCGCGGATGGAAGGTCGAAGTGACCTCGTCAAGCGAATCGTCGGTGGGTGGATTGAAAGAAGTCACCGCGTTGGTCAGCGGGAAGCGTGTATACAGCCAGCTCAAGTATGAAGGCGGTGTGCATCGCGTGCAGCGCGTGCCGGCGACGGAGCAGCAAGGGCGAGTGCACACGTCGGCGATCACGGTGGCCGTGCTGCCGGAAGCCGACGAAGTAGAGATCAAACTCGAGGCGAAAGACATTCGGATCGACACGTTCTGCTCGTCAGGGCCGGGCGGCCAGAGCGTGAACACGACCTATTCGGCGGTTCGTATGACGCACCTGCCGACGGGTACCGTGGTGTCGTGTCAAGACGAGAAGTCGCAGATCAAGAATCGGGCCAAGGCGGAACGCGTCATGCGGTCACGGCTTTACGAGCTGGAACTTCAGAAGCAGCAGGAACAGATCGGCGCGGAGCGGCGGACCATGGTGGGAACCGGCGACCGGAGCGAGAAGATCCGCACGTACAATTTTCCACAGAACCGCGTGACGGATCATCGGATCGGATTGACTCTGCATCAGCTCGACCAGGTGATGGACGGGAAGCTGGAGCCGATCGTCGAGGCGCTGGTTAACTATTATCAGCGTAAGAAACTGGAAGACGAAGGCGAAGCCGCCGCTTGAGCCGACGCCCGGGCGTTAAACCGCTTCCTATGGTCGCGGCTCGGGGCGAGGCAGAGCGCGGGCACGGAGCCGTGACCAAAGGGAGCGGTTGCATCTCCGAGGCATTCACGTTTGAATCTCCACACGGCCCTTCTTCAGGGGCAACAACTACTCGATGACGCGAAGATCTCTGCGCCGCGGCTGACGGCGGAGGTTCTGCTTGCCCATGCCATCGGTTGCGATCGGAGCTGGCTGTTCGCGCATTCCGATGAAGAATTGCGCGAAGTCTGGTGGATCCACTACGGGCGCTATCTGCATCAGCGGATACAGGGCGTTCCGACACAATACATCACTGGTCGCCAGGAGTTTTACGGTCGCGAATTTCGAGTGACTCCGGATGTGTTGATCCCTCGACCGGAGACGGAGCACGTGATTGAAGCGGCTTTGCAATTGGTTTCTAATCACAGGCTGAAGCCTGTGCCACGTGTTCTCGACGTCGGGACGGGGTCGGGGGCGATCGCAGTGACGCTAGCACTGGAAACTGGGGCGCAGGTTTTCGCGACGGATATTTCCAGTGCGGCTCTAGGTGTTGCTCGGGAGAACGCCCGGCGATTGAGTGCGAAGGTCGAGTTTGTGAATTGCGATCTGGCGGGGGCGCTGGCTGATGGATACGATCTGGTGGTTTCCAATCCCCCCTACGTTCCGGAAACAGAATCGCTGCCAATAGAAGTTCGGGAACATGAACCGGCGGTCGCGCTGTACGGTGGCGTCGATGGATACGAGATTTATCGGCGACTGATTCCGGAGGCGGCTCGGTTGTTGAAGCCGGGCGGATGGCTAGTGATGGAGTTGGGGTATCGATCGCGGGAAGCCGTCACGACCATGCTGGGAGACTGGCGAGACGTGGAAGTGTTGACGGATCTAGCCGGTCTACCTCGCGTAGTGATGGCCGCAGATAAACGCAGATGAACGCAGATCTAGAGCTTGGTTGCGTCCACGGATAATTCGGCGAGTACTTCTTCACTATGCTTGCCCACATCGACACCGAGCCATACTTTGGCGATCTTTCCTTGCGGATCGATCAGAAAGGTATTGCGCGTCGCGATCTTGGTCACCACCAAGTTGGTGACCGATCCGTAGGCGCGCGAGACGGATTTATCGGTGTCGGCTACCAGCTTGAACGTCAAGCCTTGCTTGGCGCAGAATTCCTGATGGCTGTTGGTCGAATCGACGCTTACGCCGACCACCACCGCGTTCGCAGCTTCGTATTTAGCGATGTCGCGTTGGAAGTTGTGGGCCTCGATGGTGCAGCCGTGGGTCCCGTCTTTGGGATAGAAATACAGCACGACCCACTTGCCGCGAAAGTCTTTCAACGCGACCGGCGAGCCATCTTGTGACGGAGCGCTAAAATCCGGGGCCATTTCGCCGGCTTGCGGAGCGGCTGCGGCTGAGGGACTCTTCAAGGCAAACAAGAGGACCGCACCCGCGATCAGGACCAAGACGAGAACGATGACTTTCATTACCATCTAGTATAGTGAGAACTTTTTTCCACGTGGACATGGACGCGTTCTTTGTGTCCGTGGAAGAACTATTCGATCCCTCGCTCAAAGGAAAGCCCGTGGTGGTGGGGGGACGGGCCAACGAACGCGGTGTGGTTTCGGCGGCATCCTACGCGGCGCGGAAATTCGGGGTCCATTCCGCGATGCCGCTGCGGACCGCGTATAAACTTTGTCCGCAGGCGATCTTCGTGGAAGGACATCGCGAACGGTACAGCGAGTATTCGGGCAAGGTGTACGAAGTCCTGCAAAAGTTTTCGCCGAAGGTGGAAATGGCTTCGATCGACGAAGCATATCTCGACATGACCGGCACGGAGCGGCTGCATGGACCGCCGCTCGCGGCCGCGAACCGGCTGCATCGGCTGGTGAAAGACGCGACGGATTTGAACTGTTCGATCGGTGCGGCGTCGGCGCGGCTGGTGGCCAAGATCGCGTCGGATCAGGCCAAGCCGAACGGGATTTTGTGGATCGTGCCGGGCAGCGAGGCTTTGTTTCTGGCGCCGTTAGAAGTCAGGAAGATCCCCGGGGTCGGCAAGGTCACGGAAAAGAATCTGCACGCCTGCGGCATTCGCAAAGTGGGCGATCTGGCGGCGCTCGATGAAGAGTTTCTGGAAGAGCGCTTCGGCAAGTGGGGGCTGGCGCTGGCTGGAAAATCGCGCGGCGAAGATGCCGGCGGATGGTTTGACGGCGAAGTGGGCGACCGCGAAGATCCCAAGTCGATCAGCCACGAGAACACGTTTTCGGTCGACACGAAAGATGCCACGGCGATCGACGCGATGCTGGTGCGGCTGTCGGAAATGGTCGCGCGCAGGCTGCGGGATCATCATTTGTACGCGCGGACGCTGCAGATCAAGCTGCGCTATTCCGATTTTTCGACGTATACCCGGGCGCGGACGCTCGATCGCGCCACGCAGATCGATACGGAGCTGGCCGACGCGGCTCGCGGATTGTTTCATAAGGCGTGGTCAGGCAAAGCGATTCGCCTGCTGGGAGTGTATGCGCAGTCGCTCGAGACGGGAGAAGGCCAGACCAATCTGTTAGATGAAGAGAAGACGCAGCGGTGGCGGAAGACGTTGGAAGCCGTGGACCGGATGCGTGACAAGTACGGCGACGGATCGGTGTCCCTTGCCGCGGGGCTAAAGGCGGGATTCCGGGCGCGGGTGCATGAGAATCCGGAGAACTTGCCTGGCAAAGATCCGCGGAAGAAGGAGTGAGTTAGTTCAGATCCCAGGATTCGGCGTAGAGAATCCACTTTCCGTCGACACGATTCATATAAATCTTCGCCAGGTGCGTCATGCCGCCAGAGGTACCTCGCGCGATGAGCTTGGCGCGGTCGCCATTTTCGGTAGCTTTCAGGACCTCGATTATCTGAGGCGTGAGGCTCTGGATCATCCTAAGGGCCTCAGGAAACTTCGGCGAATCGAAAGCCGCGCGCCGCTCGGGAGGAGTCAGTTCAACGATCCGCTGCTTGTCGCCGGTGCGGATCGCAGTAATCAGAGCCAGGTAGGCTTTGGTGGATTCCTTACTGGCGGCGGCGGTGGCGTCCGCGGCGGTGGGCTCGGGGTCCTGCGGAGCAATCCGAGTGTCGAATTTCACGCTGTAGGAGACGGTCGTCTCGCCGACCTTGTCGGGCTTGGCTTCGATAGCGCCGGCCGCGCGTTGCCGCGTGAAGATGGACAGCTTCGCTGCGTCGAATGTGCCGGAAATCGTAACACTGCTGTGCAACGTGCTGCTAAGCACCATCAGCGAATACATTTTCTTGTCCTCTGCGATTTCCAGTTGCAGGCCGTGATAGCCCTGGGTTTTCAGATCCCAAATTTCGCTTTGGTCATCGAGGACGTCCTGGGGAACGGGCTTGTCGGTCAAAACAATGCGAGCCCGGAGCTTTGGCTTGGTTTTATCGAAGGAGTCGGGAACCAGCATTGCGGCCACGGAATTCAGGTCAAACCGGTCGTTGTTGATGGTCACATAGCCGGATACTGTCCCCTGGGCATGCAAAGTCCCGGCTGCGATCACGAGAACGAACACGAAGATTCGAAAGAGAATCACCACCTCACATTAGACCAACACCCGAGGACCAGAAATCCGTCAAACACCCTAAATCCAGGGTAGAGATCGCTGCACAGCGCTAACCACGTACCGAAGGAGTATACTTGGCCCGACCCAATAGGGCCCAAGGAGCATTCCATGAAGATCAGGTTTTCCCACCTCAATTTTGCCGGCACGCTCGCGCTCGCGGCCGGTCTCTCCGGTCTTTGTCTGGCGCAGACAGCGCAGAACCGTTCGCGCGTCACCATTACCCACCTCAAACCTGACATGGTCAATGAGTGGATCGATTTACAAAAGAGCGAAGTAGTTCCCGCACTGAAGAAGGGCGGCGTCAAGACGCGCACGGTGTATTCCACCGGAATCTTCGGCAACGGCGGCGAGTATCTGACCACACAACCGTTCGACAACACCGCTGAATTTGACGGCCAGAGCCCGCTGGTAAAGGCCCTCGACGCACCGGGTGCGGCGAGGCTTAACGGGAAGCTCGCCAAGTGCCTGGTCAGCACCAACAGCTATATGAGCACGCGGCTCGACGATATCAGCAATGTAATGGACACGCCGCCGACGGTGATTGTGGCGGTTCGTTACCGGATCGCTCAAGGCAAAATGCAGGAGTTCCGGGATCTTTTCAAGTCCGAACTCCTTCCGGTGTACAAGAAGGCTAAAGTAAGCGTGACCGTGAATCAGCGGGGACCTGGCGGCAACCCTGCGGACGTGAATGTGGTCACCGGGTATGCCAAGTATGCCGAGATGAACGCAGGACCATTTCTAGTGCAGCAACTCGGCCAGGCGGGAGCCGACAAGGTCAACGCGAAGTTCGCTGCGATCCGCAGCACAGTCGAAGTGGTGGTGAGAAGGCGCGTGCCTGAACTGAGTTTCTAAAACCGTAAATCCTAGCCGGACGACGGCGGACAAACTGCTATCCTGGAAGTGGTGCACCTGTCCGTCGTCATTCCGATCCACAACGAAGAGCCCTCTATTCTTCCGCTGTACGACCGGCTGACGGCGGTGATGGAGCGCATCCGCAAACCATACGAAATTATTTTTGTCGACGACGCTTCCACCGATCGCAGTTTCGATCTGCTGGCCAATCTGGTGGAAACCGATTCGCGGCTAAAGGTCATCCGGCTGCGGCGCAATTTCGGACAAACGGCGGCGCTGGCGGCGGGATTCGACGAATCCCAGGGGCATGTGATCATTTCGCTGGACGGCGATCTGCAACACGCTCCCGAAGATATTCCAGCGCTTCTGGAAAAAATCGAAGAAGGCTACGACATCGCCAGCGGCTGGCGCAAAAATCGCCTGGATAACGCGGTCACACGCAAGATTCCGTCGCGCATCGCGAACTGGCTGATGGCCAAGGCTTCCAACGTCGAACTACGCGATTTCGGGACTACGTTCAAGGCGTATCGAGCAGAGATCCTCAAAGACGTGAATCTTTACGGCGAGCTCCACCGGTTCATTCCGGCGCTGGCGTCGTTCTACGGTGCGCGCGTTGCGGAAGTGCCTATCCGCAACCTGCCACGCGCGAGCGGCGGATCGCACTACGGTTTGGGACGCACGTTCCGCGTGATGTTCGACATATTCACCATCTGGTTCCTGCTGAAATATTTCACGCGGCCGATGCATTTCTTCGGCAAGTGGGGGCTTGTGGCGATCGGTGTCGGCGGCGGCATTCTGGCGTTCGTTGGCGGAGAAAAACTCTGGACTGGACAGGACATCATCGCAAGCCACGGGCCGCTGATGGTGCTGGGAGCGCTGGCATTGGTAACCGGAATCATTCTGTTCTGTACCGGGCTGCTGGGTGAAGTCCTCACGCGCACGTATTTCGAAAGCCAGGGGCGGCGGATTTACGCGGTCCGCGAGATTCGCACGCGCCGCGAGGCGCAGCCGGCCGACGGAGCAGATCGGACACGTTGAAATTTCGAGCGGTCATCCTGGACTACGGAGGCGTGATCTGCTTCCATCCCACAGAACAACAGATCGCGGACGCGGCCACGGCCTGCGGCCTCGCTACCGCCGATTTTCTGAATGCATTCTGGAAGCACCGGATCGGTTATGACGCCGGCCAGGACCCTTACGAGTACTGGCGAGCGGTCGCCACAACCGCGGGACGCACATTCGACGACGCTCTGATCGCGCAAATGATCGAGCGCGAAATCGATTTTTGGCTGCATTTTGACGATCGGGTGCTCGCCTGGACTCGGGAACTTCGTGCGCGTGGAATTCGCATTGGGATCCTGTCGAATTTGCCGCGCCCGCTGGGCACTCGCTTGCGCGCCGACTCGAAGTTCATGGGACACTTCGATCACGCGACTTTGTCATTTGAGCTCGGTGTAGTGAAACCGCAGCGCGAAATCTACGAACACGCCGTTCGTGGTCTCAACGTCGGGCCGGGTGACTCGTTGTTCCTGGACGACCGTCCGGAAAACGTTGACGGCGCACGCTCCGCGGGATTGCAGTCAGAACTTTACACGACGTGGGAAGACTGGGTCGCACGGCGCCAGTAATCCTCGAACAGTCCTTTCATGGCCTCCGCCATTCCTTCGTGCTCAAAAACAACCGAGGTCCAGGTGGGCTTCGTGATCACCGGATCGAGCAGTGCGATCAATCCGATTCGCCCATCGAACAGGGCCATCTTCATCGGCACTTTTTCGATTTGCCGGACTTCAGCGCCGGCGGCCTGATAATCGGCTAGAAATTTTTCGTGCGCTGGATCGAGGGTGCCGTGCTCCACCAGAATCCGGCAGATCACACGGCGTTCCCGGGCCCGGATCACCAGCTCAGCCTCCAGCGGATCGACGGCGTACGGAGGACGTGAAAACTCCAGATATTCGGTTTTCGCTTCGGCCAGCATCCTGCGGAACTGCGCGGCGATCTGGCCCGGATCGCCGACGATCCGCAAATAATCGAGCGTGCCGTGCTCGCCTTGGCCTTCGGAGTAGGCGGTCATGAGCTCGCCGATCATGCCATCGGCGCTACGCGATTGGTCGGCCAATTCCTGTTCGAGGGATTGGCGGCGGCGTGCTAGGTAACTGGGAATCGCCTGGTCCGGTGGAACGGCGGAAAACAATTTGGTCTTTTCCTGGACCACCTGCGCGAATCCTTTTTCCACCAGGCTGTCGAGCACTTCGTAAATTTTCTGCCGCGGAACGTGGGCGCGTGCCGCGAGCTCCAGCGCTTTGAATCGAGGATGCCCCACCAGCACCAGGTACGATCGTGCTTCGTAGGCATTCAAGCCCATGGCTTGCAGGCGCTGCCAGAAGCGCCGGAATTCCACATCAGGTAGATCTCGCATGTTTAGCTGTTCGGCCGGTGTTCGATGGGTCGAGCATAGCAAATTGCTACAATCCCCAATAGGACGCAGTAATGAAACACTCCTCCGGCCTGCCCGAGACTCTGGGAGCTCTTCGAACTTTCAAGAATTATGAAGCCACGCTCCCGAAACGCACCGTTAAGGACGAGCTTCGCGAAAACCTGATGTGCAAACTGGAACGGCGCGAGTCGCTGTTTCCAGGCATTGTCGGCTTTGAGGATTCCGTGGTGCCGCAGATCGTCAACGCGATCCTTTCGCGTCACAACTTCATTCTGCTGGGCCTTCGCGGACAGGCGAAGACGAAGCTGATCCGGATGCTGGTGACGCTGCTCGATGAGCACACGCCTTACATCGCCGGATGCGAGATTCGCGATAATCCGTTCGCGCCCATCTGCCGGGCGTGCCGCAATCTGGTCGCGACGAAAGGCGACGATACTGCCATCGCGTGGCTAGGACGCGAGGCGCGCTATGTCGAAAAACTGGCGACACCGGACGTGACCATCGCCGACATGATTGGCGATATCGATCCGATCAAGGCGGCCCGCGCCGGGCAGAATATTTCGGATGAGCTGACGGTGCACTATGGGCTGCTGCCTCGCGCCAACCGCGGCATCTTCGCGATCAATGAATTGCCGGATCTGGCGGGGAAGATCCAGGTGGGGTTGTTCAACATCATGCAGGAAGGTGACGTACAGATTAAGGGTTATCCCGTGCGCCTGCCGCTCGATGTACTGCTGGTGTTCACGGCGAATCCGGAAGATTACACCGCGCGCGGCAAAATCATTACGCCTTTGAAGGATCGCATCGGAAGCGAGATTCGCACGCACTATCCCGCCACGCTGGAGCATGGGCTGCAGATTACGGAGCAGGAAGCGTGGACGTCGCGCCGTTCGCCGCTGGAACTGCGCGTTCCCGGCTATATTCGCGAAGTGGTCGAGCAGCTCGCGTTTTCAGCTAGGGAAGACAAGAAGGTCGACAAGCGATCCGGCGTGTCACAGCGGCTGCCAATTTCTGTGCTCGAAAATGTGGTCTCCAACGCCGAGCGCCGCGCGCTGACCACCAACGAGCCGGTCGCGGTTCCACGCGTACTCGATGTTTATGCCGCGCTGCCGTCGATCACCGGGAAGCTCGAGTTGGAATACGAAGGCGAACTGAAGGGCGGCGACACGGTGGCGCGGGAGCTGATCCGTCTGGCGGTCGGCAAAGTATTCACTGGATACTTCGATGGCGAAAATCTTTCACAAGTGGTGCAGTACTTCGAGCTGGGTGGATCACTGAAACTCGACGAGACCGTGAAATCGGCAACCATGGTGAAAGAGCTGGGGCGGATCCAGGGGCTGATGGAGAAGGTGGGAGTGCTCGGGTTGGGCGTCAGCGAGCCGGACGCAGTTCGCGCGGCAGCCGCCGAGTTCATCCTGGAAGGCCTGTACGCGCATCGCCGTATCAATAGGAATGAAGAAGTCGGATATATGGCCGAGCCGCGCCGCCGCGAGCCGCCGCCAGAGGACAAAGGGAAGAAGCGGCAGTATCAGTGAGATTTTTGCGTTGAACCGCTCCCTTTGGTCACGGCTCGGGGTCGGAGCCGTGACCAAAGGGAGCGGTTTAACACCGGGGAGTTATCCCACATGAAATCAGTTCGATATTCGCGCTACACAGGTGAGGATTTGGGCCTGAGCGCCGAAGATCTGCTTAAAGCCCTCTCCGATTTCTTCCTCGAAAGCGGTTTCCAAAACCCCTACATGCAGTTCAGCGAGATGAATCAGCACTCGCTGGAGGATCTCAAACGAGCCCTGGAACAGGCACTCCAGCGCGGCGAGCTGTTCGATCCCGAGCGCGCCGAGCAGATTCGTCAACAGCTCGAAAGCATGAGCGAGGAGCAGCTCGATCAACTGCTGAACCGTTTGGTGCAGAAGCTGGTGGATGAAGGCTACATCAATACCGAGCCCCAGTCGGGAGGCGCCGGAAACGCCGAAGGCAAAGTGGAAGTCAAGGTCACCGACAAGAGTATCGATTTCCTGGGCTTCAAGACTTTGAAGGATCTTCTCGGATCGCTGGGCCACGCGAGCTTCGGTTCGCATGACACGCGAGATCTGGCAACGGGCGTGGAATCCTCGGGTGCGGCGAAAGTGTACGAGTTCGGAGACACGCTGAATCTGGACGTCGCGCAGACGCTTTTTTCCGCCATGCAGCGCGAAGGCCTGAAGTTCCCGCTGAATCTGGAATACGAAGATCTGCACGTGCACCAATCCGAATATCAAAGTTCGTGCGCCACGGTGCTGATGCTGGATTGCAGCCATAGCATGATCCTGTATGGCGAAGATCGCTTCACGCCGGCGAAAAAGGTCGCGCTGGCGCTAGCGCACTTGATCCGTACGCAATATCCCGGCGACACGCTCCGCTGTGTGCTGTTCCACGACACGGCTGAAGAGCTTCGGATCGAGGAACTGGCTCGGGTGCAAGTGGGCCCGTATTATACGAACACGCGCGACGGCCTGATTCTTGCCCAGCGCCTTCTTGCGCAAGAGAAGAAGGACATGAAGCAGATCATCATGATCACGGACGGCAAACCGAGTGCGTTGACGCTCGAGGACGGGCGTATTTATCGCAATGCGTTCGGACTCGATCCGCTGGTAATCAGCCGGACGCTCGAAGAAGTGAGCCGCTGCAAGCGCCAGGGAATCCTGATCAATACCTTTATGCTGGCGAGCGATTACGGGCTGGTGAACTTCATCCAGAAGGTCACGGAGCTGTGTAGAGGGAAGGCGTATTTCACTACGCCTTATACGCTTGGACAGTATTTGCTCATGGATTACATGAATCGAAAAACGCGGACGATTCACTAGCCTTTATTTCATGGGATCGACGCCTTCCTGGCTTTCGCCGCGTCCGGAACTCGGATGAAGGGCATCGCGGAGCTGCCCCGAGAGGTGGCGAGTAGGATCGGGCGAACTATATCGAGTTGCGGTGTAGACTGGAACGACTGGAGCTGCTATGTCCCATCGCACATCACTTCTACTTCGTCTCTCGCTCGCGGTTCTTGTTCTCGCAGGATCCACCACCGGAGCCAACCCGACGACTCGTTTACTGCGGACGCCTACGGTCAGCGCGACGCACATTGCGTTTGCATATGCGAACAACATCTGGATCGTCGAACGTGCCGGCGGCGCAGCGCGGCGGTTGACCAGTTTCCAGGGCCAGACGACCAATCCGCATTTTTCGCCCGACGGTAAGTGGATTGCCTTCAGTGCGAGCTACGCCGGCAACGAGGACGTTTATGCCGTGCCATCGGACGGCGGCGAGCCGAAGCGTCTCACCTGGCATCCGGGTGCCGATACAGTGCAGGGTTGGACGCCGGACGGGAAAGCCGTGCTGTTCACTTCAGCTCGGGCGACCTCGGCTCCGAGCGCCGCGCCACGATTCTGGACCGTCCCCGTCGAAGGCGGCGTCGAGGAACCGCTCGCGTTGCCGCGTGGCTATCAAGGAAAACTCTCGCCCGACGGGACGCACATCGCGTACCGGATGAACAATTCGTGGGACGAAGAGCGTCGCAATTATCGCGGCGGTCAGAATCGGCCGATCTGGATTGTCGACCTGAAGAGCTACGAATTGGTCACGCCGCCGTGGACCGATTCAAAGGATATGGACCCGGCCTGGATCGGGGACGCGGTGTATTTCATCTCCGATCGCGACGGCGTCGCGAACATCTGGTCATATGACACCAAGGCGAAAAAGCTGGCGCAGGTGACTAAGTTCACTGATTTCGACGTAAAAACGCTCGATTCCGGCGCGGGCACTGTCGTGTTCGAGCAGGCCGGATTCATTCATGAGCTGGATCCGAAGACTGGAAAAACACACGTCGTAAACATCAGCGCCACAGGCGATTTTCCGTGGATGATGCCGCGCTGGGAAGACGTGACCAGCCGCATGACGAATCTTTCGCTCTCGCCTACCGGCGCGCGCGTACTGGTGGAAGCTCGTGGCGAGATTTTTACGATCCCGGCCGAAAAAGGCGATGTCCGCAATCTGAGCCACTCCAGTGGATCGGCGGAGCGCGATCCGGCATGGTCGCCCGACGGCAAGTACGTTTCGTATTTCAGCGATCGGTCCGGCGAATATAAGCTGGTGGTCGAAGCGCAGGATGGCCTGACGCCGCCGCGCGAGATCGCGCTCCCGAATCAAAAACACTACTACACGCCGTCTTGGTCTCCCGATTCGAAGAAGCTGCTGTACACAGATACGGATCTAAAGGTCTGGGTGCTTGACGTAGCCAGCGGGCAGGCGAAAACGGTCGGCAACGATCCGTGGATGGTGCCGCAACGCACGGTGAACCCAGTGTGGAGTCCCGATTCGAAGTGGGTCGCCTATGCGGCGCATCTCAACACGCTGTATCATGCGATCTTCATTGCCAACGTCGAGACCGGACAATCGAAGCAAGTCACCGATGGACTCGCGGATGCGGTGTGGCCTGTGTTCGACGCTAGCGGCAAGTATCTGTGGTTTTTCGCTTCCACCGAATACGGCTTGAAATCGCAATGGCTCGACATGACGTCGTACGATCACGACGAAAATTTCGGGCTGTATCTCGCGGTGTTGAAGAAGGGCGAGGCGAGCCCGCTCCTTCCTGAGAGCGATGAAGACAAGGGTGTCGGAAACGCGCCGGCTGGCGGCCGTGGAGGGCGCGGCGGAGCTGCTACAGACGATGCACCTGCCAGAACACCGCGCGTCCCCGTGAACGTGCAAATCGATTTCGATGGGATCCAACAGCGGATCATCAATGTCGAGAGCGTGCCCGAGCGTCAGTATTCGCAACTGCGCGCCGGCGTCGCGGGGACGGTTTACTATCTCGAGCAGACCGCTCGCAGCGGCCGCGGCGGTGGAGGAGCGCCAGGCGCACCCGAGCCGGGTAATACCATGCAGCGATTCCGTCTGAGCGATCGGCGACCCGCGACGTTCATCACCGGCGTAGTTACCTACGACGTTAGCGCCGACGGGCACAAACTGGTGTATCGCACGGCAGCGGCTGGCGGCGCCGGACGTGGGGGCCGAGGCGCCGCGACAACTCCGCAACCTCCGCAGCTCTTTCTTGTCGACGCAGATCGCACGGCTCCAACTGCGGGGCAGGGACGACTCAATGTCGCGTTGCGGATGTATCTCGAACCCAAAGAAGAGTTCAAGCAGATCTTTTACGAGGGCTGGCGCAATCAGCGGGACTACTTGTACGTTCCGAACACACACGGTGCGGACTGGCCGCGGATGAAGGAAATGTATGGTCAGTTGCTGCCGTACGTGAATCACCGCGCCGATCTGAATTATCTGCTCGACATGATGGGTTCGGAAATCGCCATCGGGCATTCGTACGTGCGCGGCGGCGACATGCCCGCGGTACCGCCGTCGCCGGGAGGATTGCTGGGCGCCGATTTCGCGATCGAGAACGGCCGCTACAAGATCGCACGCATCTATGACGACGAAAGCTGGAATCCGGATCTGCGTGCGCCGCTCGCGTCACCCGGCGTGGACGTTGCTGTTGGCGATTTCGTCCTGGCCATCAACGGCGAGGAATTGAAGGCGCCGGACAATATTTATCGATTGCTCGATGGCACGGCGAACCATCAGACGGTCCTTACCGTTAACAATCGCCCCGCTATGGATGGAGCGCGCCAGATCACCGTGGTTCCGGTGGCAAACGAACAGACTCTGCGAACGCGTGCGTGGGTGGAGGCGAATCGGCGCACGGTCGAGAAATTGTCAGGAGGCCAGCTCGCTTACGTCTATTTACCCAACACGGGGCAGCCCGGCTACACCAGTTTCAATCGGTACTACTTCGCACAGCAGGACAAGCAAGGCGCGATCGTCGATGAGCGCTACAACGGCGGCGGCTCGGCTGCCGACTACATCATTGACGTGTTGCAGCGCGACTTCGACGGCTACTTCAACAACGTGGCGGGCGACCGTGTTCCGTTCACCAGTCCCGCGGCTGGAATCTGGGGACCCAAGGTCATGATCATTAATGAAATGGCCGGTTCCGGTGGCGACTTGATGCCATGGATGTTCCGGCATCGCAAGATCGGCCTACTAGTTGGAAAACGGACCTGGGGCGGGCTGGTTCATACCGCCGATACGCCGCTGTTCATCGACGGCGGCTCGATGATCGCCCCTCGCGGCGGATTCTTCAATCGCGATGGCCAATGGGACGTGGAAAATAAAGGCATCGCACCCGATGTCGACGTCGAGAATTGGCCCAAGGATGTAATCGCCGGGCACGATCCACAGCTCGAGCGCGCGGTGCAGGAAGGGCTGCGCATGCTCAAGGAAAAACCGGTGACGCGCATGATGAAAGAGCCTCCATCGCCGACCTGGGGACAGCGCAAGGTGCCGATTTCGGCCGCGCCGTCGACGGGCGGCGGCGCCCCGCGGATCCAATAGCTTCAAGCGCCAAGACCCCTGGATGTGCCAGTGGTGCGCCGTCTGGTTATCTTCGCTCGGCGTACCCTTGACAATGTTGATGCATGTTTATATATTTCTAGCCTCTGCATCTTGCTTCGTTCCAGCGGGTCTTAGGGTCCATGTTTGATCGGTTGGTCATACTCCGAGAAAGGATTGTACCCATGCGCTTTGCCAGGATGTTCGCCGCGACAGCTTTGCTGACGATGTTCACACCGTCGTTCGCGCAGAATCTAGGATCGATTGTCGGCGTGGTGCGAGATCAGACCGGGAGCATCGTCCCGGGCGTCACTGTGGAGGCATCGAGCCCCGCACTGATTGAAGGCCGCCGCACGACAGTCACAGGCGGCAATGGCGAGTACCGGATCGTCGACCTGCGTCCCGGCGATTACACCGTTACCTTCACGCACGAAGGGTTTCGCTCGGTAAAGCGTGAAAATATCACGCTCGGCGCTTCGTTTTCGGTGACAGTCAACGCTGATTTGACGGTCGGCGCCACCGCCCAGCAGATGACTGTTTCCGACGCGCCTCCTCTGGTCGACGTGCAGAACTCCCTGTCGCAAAGGGAAATGGACCGCCGGACGATGGACACGATTCCGACCGGGCGAGATCCCTTCGCGGTCGGCCAGATCATTCCTGGAGTGTCCACGGCGACGCCCGACGTCGGCGGCACGCAGGGCATGCAGCAGCCGACCCTTCAAGTGCACGGGTCCAACGGCAACGACAACGTCTTCATGGTTGACGGCATGCAGATTCAGCACACCGGATTCTCCGGCAACCAGACAGGCTTTTACTATAACGACAGCTTGATGCAGTCGATCACGTATCTGACGAGTTCGCTTCCGGCCGAAGCGCCGGTGGGCGGAATTCAGATCAGCATGATTCCCAAAGACGGCGGCAATCAGTTCCACGGCTCGGTGTTCGGGACCGGGGCCACACAGGCGTTGCAGTCGGACAACTCGAACGCGAGTCTGACGGCACTGGGTCTGAAAGCGAGGAACAAGATCGATACCCTGTACGACTTGAACGCAGATCTGGGCGGCCCGATCCTCAAGGACCGGTTGTGGTTCCTGGCCAGTTTCCGCCGGTGGGGCGCGAACAATTTCCTGGCGAACACTTTCTTTCCGAACGGCCAGCAGGTGGTCGACGACACCCGTCTGACCGATATGACCATTCGCCTGACCTATCAGATCAACAGGAAAAACAAGGTCTCGGTGTCGTACGATCGCGGATTCAAGTTCCGCGGCCATCGGCCCAACAACCTGATCAGCGTGGCATTTTCCGATCCGCTCGCGGACGTCCAGCAGAAAAGCTGGCTGAACTACATGGCGCAGGCCCACTGGACCTCCACTGTCACCAACCGGCTGCTGGTCGACGTCGGGATGACGTATATGCCCGTGTACTACAACTTGTTCTTCGAACCCGGCGCAGTCCCGGGCACCATCGCGCAATACGATACCGTGCTCTCTACGATGACTGGCATTTCACCCCGGCAGGATCTCGACCGTGGGACTTACACGACCGTCAACGCCAGCGCTTCCTATGTCACCGGCTCGCACAATTTGAAGTCGGGCATTCAGTTCCGCAAGGGGTACTTCCAGGAAAGTTTCCAGATGAATGGCGACATGATCCAGATCCTGCAAAACAGCGTTCCTACTTCGGTGCGGATTTACAACACTCCCTTGACCCATCGCGAGGACGTCAATCCGGATCTCGCCTGGTATCTGCAAGACTCCTGGCGCCTGAACCGCCGGCTGAGCCTGAACCTGGGCATTCGCTTCGATCACATGGCGATGAACATCCCCGCGCAGGGCGCTCCGGGCGGATTCTGGCAACCCGCTCGCACCTTCCCGGCGCAGAACGGAATCGTGGATTGGAACACCTGGTCACCGCGCATCGGGTTCGCCTGGGATGTATTCGGCGATTCGAAGACTGCCGTCAAGGGTGGTATCAGCAAGTACGACGTGCTGGAAGGATCTTCGCTCGCTCAGAATGTCAATCCCAACTTCATTGCGTTTTCCACTTGCCCCTGGACCAGCGTCACGCCTCCCACGCCTGGGCAGGCGCTGACCGGCTGCACCGGATTCTCGGGCAACAACAACCACATCGATCCGAACATGAAGCGTCCCTATCAATGGGAATACACGGTGATGGTCCAGCGCCAGCTCGGGGCGAATACGTCGGTGAGCGTGGGCTATTACGGACGAAAGTTCTACAATCTGTTCGGCGTCATCAATACGGCCGTGCCGCTGACGGACTATACGCCGGTGACGATCGCCCCCGCCGCGGTCGGACAAGCGCTGACCGTTTACAATCAACTTCCCTCGACGAACGGCCAGATCAACCTCTTGCAGAAAACCCTACCCAGCCTGTACGAACACTACAACGGAGTGGAGTTCCAGGTGACCAGCCGCATTCAAAAGGCGACTGTTTTTGCCGGATTCACCATTGGCAAGGATTTCGGCACGCCTAGCGGCGGCAGCACGGATTTCAACAACCCCAACAACCTGATCCACTACGCCGGCAACGAAGGTTACGACCAGACGTATCAGCTCCGCGCGGGTTTCAGCTACCAGTTGCCAGGAAAAATCCAGTTCGCTGGATCGTTGCGCGAAAACTCGGGTCTTCCTCAGAACCGCACTTACAGCGTGTCCAACGCGGATCTGAAGAGCCAGGGCATTACGCTAACGCAGGTGACGCAAACGCTGATTGTAGCGGCGCCCGGTTCGTATCGATATCCGTGGCAGAACCTGCTCGATCTGCGCTTTTCACGTCCCTTCAGGTTCCGCGAACGGTGGACGTTCGAACCCATGGCGGATCTGTACAACACCTTCAACAGCAGCGCCGTCACTAGCGCGGTGACGGCCATCGGTCCGTCCCTGTTGAAGCCGTCCAACATCGACATGGGCCGCATACTCAGGCTCGGCGGGCGAATTACATTCTAGTCCGAAATCTTCATTGAAGGCCCAACATCGCCGCCAACGGTCCTAGCATCGAGTTGTGCTATAATAGACGTTCAATGTCGTCGCGCACCGCCAGCTCGTTTCGATTTTGGTATTGGTACTTTACTACCTGAATCGCGACGAGTGGGCTGAACGCAATCGATCGAATTTAAACGACCCACTCGAAAGAGTGGGTTTTTTGCTTTTCTGGAGGGCAAATGATCATCTCGATGAGGCTGCATGCGACTAAAGAGGAGGTCGGGAACGTGCGCGCAAGAGTGGAAGACTTCGGCTACAAGGTCCATTCGATCGAGGGAGAAGAACGAATCGTGATCGGAGTCGTCGGAGTGGGCGACGTGACCGCGTGCCTGGAATCGCTGGAGGCGATGCCGGGCGTCGAAAAAGCCGTTCGCATCTCCGCGCCCTACAAATTCGTCAGCCGCGAGTTTCGACCCGCCAAGACGGAGATCACCGTGCGCGGCGCTACTTTCGGCGCCGACGAATTCGTCGTCATGGCCGGCCCGTGCTCGGTGGAAAGCGAGCGGCAGATTCTGGAATCCGCCGAGATCGTCGCCCGCGCGGGCGCGAAATTCCTGCGCGGAGGAGCGTTCAAACCGCGGACATCCCCTTACGATTTCCAGGGTCTCGAAGTAGAAGGCCTCAAGCTGCTGGACCAGGCGCGCCGCGCAACCGGGCTGGGGATCATTACCGAAGTCATGAGCGATCGCGACGTGGAACTGGTCGCCGAATATGCCGACATCCTGCAGATCGGGGCCCGCAATATGCAGAACTTTGCGCTGCTGAAAACGTTGGGGCGCTGTGGCCGGCCGGTTCTGCTCAAGCGCGGCATGAGTTCCACGGTCAAAGAGCTGCTGATGAGCGCCGAATATGTGGTGGCTCACGGGAATCCGCAAGTGATGTTATGCGAGCGCGGAATCCGGACCTTCGAGACCGTGACGCGAAATACTTGCGACATTGCCGCCGTCGCGGCCCTCAATGAGCTGACGCACTTGCCCGTGATCCTCGACCCGAGCCACGCCACCGGGAAACGCAGCCTGGTCCCGGCGCTGTCGCGTGCCGCCGTTGCGATTGGAGCCGACGGTCTTCTGGTCGAAGTACATCCTGCGCCGGAGAAGGCCATGAGCGACGGGGCCCAATCGCTCGATCCAAAGCAATTCGCCCGGATGATGGAGGACCTGGCTCCGTATGTGGAACTGTGGCGCAGGTCCCGACAATTTGATTTGACCAATCAAAATAAATGAGGTAACATCCTGCCTATGGACCCGGTCCGGCAGGTGATGACCTTGTACCCCCGGATTTTCTTCGCCTGCCACACGCGACACGTGCGGGATCCGAAGACCAGCCGCACCGTCAGCGCACATCAGGCAAGCATCCTCGACCATCTCGACGAGATCGAACACACCGGACTCAACCAGCTTGCCCGGCACATGGGCGTGACGGCGTCCACCATGTCCCTGACGGTCGACCGGCTTGCTCGCGCAGGATACGTGGTTCGCGCTGCCGATCCGAAAGACGGCCGCCGCGTAGCGCTGCGGATTACGCGCGCCGGTGCACGCCTGCGCGATCAGATGACCGTACTCGACCCCGAACGCGTTCGCGGCATGCTCGCGTGTCTGAAGCCCGGCGAGCGGCGCGAAGCGATTCGTGGACTCGAACTGCTCGCCCGCGCGGCCGATGAATCCATCGCCGCCCGCACGGAAAGGACCCTGGTATGAAATGGCTGTGGATCGCATTAATTGGAATCGCAGTAGTCATCGCCGCGATCGTCGCTTGTGGAGCGATGCTGCCGGTGGCGCACGTGGCGTCGCGGCAGGCCCGATTTCGCTGTTCGCCAGACCAGATCTGGTCCGCGATCGCACGCGACAAAACATTTCGCGATGGCGACGTGAACTACGAAGTGGTCGAGTCTACGCCGCCGCGCCGGTTAGTGACGCGTATCGCGGACAGGAATCTTCCCTATGGCGGAAGCTGGACCTACGAAATCTCACCTAGTGCATCAGGATCGACTTTGCGCATCACAGAGAACGGCGAAGTCTATAATCCGTTTTTTCGCTTCGTTTCGCGTTTCGTGATGGGCCACACCGCAACCATCGACAAGAGCCTCCGCGAGTTGGGAAAGAAGTTCGGAGAAGAAGTCCGCATCGAGGAATAAACATAGTGGGCCTGGAAACCATTTGCGCAGCCCGTCTCGGCAACAAAAAGTCCGAGGGGAGGGCAATGCTCGAAACCGACTACGTACTCTTCCGGGGAGATTTCCGCGTGAAGATTCCGTTCCGCGAAATGAAATCCATTCAAGCCAACGATGGATGGCTGGAGATTGGGACGAGCGAAGGCGCGCTGGCGCTGCAAATCGGCGCGGCGGCAGAACGTTGGGCGCACAAGATTCTACATCCACCCTCGCGACTCGACAAACTCGGCGTCAAGCCCGGCACTCGTGTTTCTGTCGTCGCGTTGAAGGATCCCGATTTCGCTCAGGAACTTGCAGCGCGAGGCGCGGAAATCCACGCAAGGCTCGCGGCCGATTCCGACCTCATCTTCTTTGCAGCGCCGGCAAAGCCCGCGCTCACGCGGCTCGAAACGCTTGCACGCTCCATCAAAGTCGAGGGAGGAATCTGGGTGGTCTATCCGAAAGGCGTCCACCAGATCACTGAGAACGATGTGCTGTCCGCCATCCGCGCTGCCGGACTCGTGGACGTCAAGGTCGCGTCATTCTCTGCGACCCATACCGCGCTCAAAGCGGTGATTCCGAAGAGTCGAGGGCCGGGTAGAGGTTAGCGCTTGATCACCGCGGCGCGGTAGCTTCCGAGCACACGCAAAAAGTCGGCGAGTTCGGCGAGATGCCCGAGAGCGTTGCGCACCGGACGTTCTTCGCGATGGCCCAATAGATCCAGGTAGAACATGTATTCCCACGGCTTGCCGCGCCGCGGACGCGATTCGATCTTGACCAGGTTCAGATCGCGCAACGCCAGCGCGCTCAGAGCGCGGTACAACGAGCCGGGTTGATTGCTCGTCGAAAACACCAGTGATGTTTTCCATTTCCCGCCCCGTCCGCGCGGTTTTGCTCCTGCCGGCTCCAATAGAAAAAAGCGCGTGAAATTCTGCCGATCGTCCTCGATTTCCCGCTTTAAAATGCTGCCGCCGTAAATCTTGGCGGCCAGCTCGGAGGCGATCGCTGCGGCGCCATCCAGGCGTTGTTCCATGATCGTCTTCACGCTTCCCGCAGTGTCGTAGTGCGAAACCCGTTCGATGCGCTTGTGTCTGGCGAAAAAATCCAGGCACTGATTGAGCGCCACCGGATGCGAATATACCTTGCGAATCGAAGTGAATTTCGCGCCGGGCTGCGCGATCAGGTGATGTACGATTCGGACGTTGGTCTCCGCCGTGATTTCAAAATCGTATTTCAGCAGAAGATCATAGTTTTCGTGAACGGATCCGGCCAGCGTGTTCTCGATCGGGAGCACTGCAGCATCCACCTCGCCAGCGCGCAGAGCCGCGAAGACTTCGTCAAAGCGTTGGCGCGGCGATGGCTTGGCGCGCGGCCCCAGCAGCTGGCGGATCGCCTGCTGGCTGAACGCGCCCAATTCACCCTGAAACGCCGCGTTCATTTGGGCGGCCCGTCCCAGCGCCGGGCTTCGTCCGAAGGCATCCCGATTAAGTCCAGCACTCGGTCGACACTATGCTCCACGATATCCGCGACACTCTTCGGGTGATGATAGAACGCGGGCATGGGAGGCGCGAGGGTCGCTCCCATCTCGGCCAGCGCTGTCATCGATCGTAAATGCCCCAGGTGCAAGGGCGATTCCCGCACCATAAGCACCAGCCGCCGCCGCTCCTTGAGCGTCACATCAGCCGCGCGGACCATAAGATTGGAGCTGATCCCCGCAGCAATGGATGACATCGTATGAATTGAGCACGGCGCCACGATCATGCCGTCAGTGGGAAACGATCCGCTGGCGAGGCGGCAGCCGATGTCCTCGATCGGATACCAGCAATCCGCCAGAGCCCGGAAATCGGCCGCTGTTTTTCCCATTTCGAGGAAAGCGGTGCGCTCGCCGGATCGAGACAGAATGAGATGAACTTCCATTTCGCCGCTTTTTTGTGCGACGCTGCGGAGTTTCTCCAAAAGTCTCCATCCATAGACCGAGCCGCTGGCGCCGGTGACGCCCACGATGATACGCAAGCAACCTCCACGTACGTCCGTTCGCAGTCGTTTTGTCCAAATAGCGCGCCTGTGGATATTTTTGTTCTGAAATCAGAACAAGAATCGGGGACTGCACCTTGCCGATTCCTGAACCGCAACGCTATAATCCCAGTGAGACAAGAAGTTACGGAGCGTAATGGTCATTGCACGCCACGTTTCGCAATAATGGGACGCCCCTAGCCTCTATCATGGAGGAAGCAGGCCAAAAACTCAAGAGAGTGAGAGAACGGCTCGGCCTGAAGTTTCGCGATGTCGAAGAGGCGAGTGCGCGGATTGCCGCTCGTCACGGCAACGACGAGTTCACAGTCGCGCTTAGCCGCCTCGCGGATATAGAAAACAAAGGGACCGTCCCTTCTTTCTACCGCCTATACTCGTTGTGTGCCATCTATCGGCTGGACATGGTGGAAGTGCTTTCCTGGTACCAGGTTTCATTGAGCGAACTGCCCACCGACGCCGGCGCCATGCAACTCGAGCGCACACACATGATCGGGTTTCAGCCAGCCGATGGTGTAGTCCAGGCGCCCCTAGCTCTCGATCCTGGCATCGACCTCAGCCGGACCCTCTTTCTGAGCCGCATGATCCAGCGTTGGGGAACGCTCCCCTTGATGTTGTTCAATAATCTGGATCTAAAGGAGTTGCGCTACGGCCTGATCGGCACCGACGATTGGTCGATGTTCCCCCTCATTCCGCCCGGATCCCTGGTTGTCATCGACGATACCAGGCGCAGGATCGCGACGTCGGGCTGGACCACCGAGTTCGATCGTCCCGTCTACTTTCTCGAGCACCGCGAGGGTTATATGTGCGGGTGGTGCACCGTTCGGGATGGGACGCTGACAGTCCAGGCTCATCCTGTATCGTTTCGTGATCCAGTGACATACGATTATCCCGAGGAAATTGAAGTAATCGGTCAGATCACTCGCGTCGCGATGACTGTGGGTCTGACGCACCCTCGCTCAACCCGCCCGTGATCGTTTCGAGCAAAACTTCAAGGTCGCTGCAATACAGCTCCCGCTCCATCCTGCGGGCGTACGCGGGGATCTGTGTGCGGTGGATCTGTGACGTTAATAGGTGATCGACGACCACCTTCACTGGATCGTCCAGCCCAGCGAAATACTCCGTCAAATCCAGTTTTTTCTGTTTGATAGAGAGCTTGAGCCACTCAGCGAACGCTTGCTGGTGACTCTGACGAAGCGCGCGGCTGCTCTCGTCACGTCCGAACATGGCCGCCAGCCCATGATGCCGGTACATTCCAGAATTTGGATCGCGAAGCGATGCCAGATAGGTTAGCCGCCCGTACGCCGTAGGGATCTGGGATAGCGTGTTTTTCCACAGATCGGCCATCGCGTTGTGTTCCAGCGCACCGTTGCTCTTCACCCTCGGCATCCGATTGTAAACATTGTACGCCAGCCGCTGCTCTCCTTCGCAATAGAAAGACCTGTTCTGATTTCCGAAAACCTCCTGGCAAGTCGCTATGACTGTCGTAATCCCGCTTAGCCTCTGGTCGTAGGGTAATTCCCTTAACCCGGTAATAGAGGAGATTGACCATGCTGAAAAGATTGCTGCTGCTCGCCACGCTCGCTTTCTCGGTGGCTTCGACGACTCCCGTCCGCGACCTGCCAGAGCCCCCCTGCTATCCCTGCACGAGGTAGCTTCATTGCATTCGAAAAGCTCGCGGGGAGGCGGGTCTCCGGTCATGCCGATCCGAAAATCCCCGCGAGTTCTGCTCCCTTATCGGCGCTAGCCCAGCGCTTTTGGTGTTAAACTCCGTCATATGTCTGGTCTGTGGCTGTATTGGCCAACGTATCTGGATTTGGCCGTAGAGCTCGCGCTCGTTGCCAGACTGCTTCAAAACGGGCTCTACCGGGTCTACCGCTTCTTTTTTGCATATCTTGCGACCGATGCGGCTGGAACTCTTCTAGGCACACTGTTTCAAACCCACCTTCATCTGTACGGCAACATTTATTTCACGGTCCAGAGTCTGAAAATCGTGCTGGCGGCGTTCCTCGTATTGGAGGTTTATCAGTTGGCCTTGGATCATCATCCGGCGCTCGCCCAATTCACACGCAATAGCATCAGTTATGTGCTGGGGGGAGCCGCCGCCCTGGCGGCGCTAGGGATTGCGCTGGATCGCTACATTCCGCCGGGCCGTTCGGTGATCGTTCATCGTTTCAATACCTTCGAGCGCACCATGGATATTTGGGTTTTGGCGCTTCTGGTGCTGGTGGTCGTTTTCATGACTTGGTTTCCAGTGCGATTGAGGCGGAATGGGGCGCTGTATATTGGAGGAATTATCATCTACTTCGCTTCGCGGTCGGCGGGACTATTGCTGAGAAACCTGGCGCCGGAGTTCAGGCGGCCCATCGATCACGCGATTCTGATCGCCGCAATCCTGTGCCTCAGCGTCTGGCTAATCGCGCTGACACGTGAGGGCGAGACGATCACGACCGTGGTGGGTCATCGTTGGCAGCCGGCTGAAGCCACACGGCTCGCTGCGCAATTAGACGCAATTAACGCCAGACTGTTACGTCTGTCGCGGAGATAAACTTGTAATTCACGTCGATAATTGATTTGCATTGTGTGGGAATGTCTTGTATGCTGATGAGGAATTCGGGGGATGGAGGTATTGCATGAATTGGACTGCGATCCACGAACCTCTAACGGCTGCGGGCGCCGCGGCACTTTTGTTGCTTCTGTTTGCAGCGGTGGTGTTGGCGTCGCGTCTGCTCGCCTACCGCACCGTTGGCGTCGATTCGGGCGACCATGAAGTCCTTACAGGATTCTCGCTCAGCCGCTACGAACCCATGATCACGCTGCTCTCCGAAGAGGATTTTGAGTGTTTGTCCAGCCAGCCCGGCTACAGGCCCGAAATCGGAGTCCGCTTTAAAAAGGACCGGCGCCGGATTTTTCGCATGTATTTGCATGAGCTTGCAGCCGACTTTCATAGTCTTCACGCGAGCGCGCGGAGAATGGTTGCGGAATCTCCGGAAACCGATTCAGCCCGAGTGGGCGCGCTGATGCGCCAGCAGATCACATTCTGGCGGACCATGCTTGTGATCGAAGTGAGATTGCTGGTGCCAGGCTCGAGCAACGTGTTGGCGAACGTGGACGTGCGCGGGCTGGTCAACGCAATGGAAGCCATTCGGCTCGACCTTGCGAATCTCGCTGCGGCGCAATCGGCGTAGTCGCCGAAGCTCACTTCACCGGAATCAGCAAAGTTACTTCTATGTTCGGCCCGCTAGCGAATGCTATGCTGTGCATTTGACGGCACATCAGGTCGCTGAATACACAAAAGTGATCGCCACGAATACAGACGAGAAAATCCAACCTGATTCGTGTTCATTCGTGTCCACGGTACGTGCGTGCCGCATTCGTGGCCCAAACGGTGGTCAACAATGATGCAGAAAGACTCGCCCTGGGGATCACTCGCGGTGTGCGACGCGCATGTGCATTTCCTTTCGCACCGGTTCTTTTCCTGGTTGGCGTCGCAAAAACCGGGACTGGACCTGGAAACGTTGGCTGCGCAGATCGGGTTGCAGCTTCCGCCTGCCGAACCGGAGCAGCTCGCCACATTGTGGACGCGGGACCTCGATCGCCATCAGGTTGCACGCGTCGCGCTGATCGCCAGTATGCCAGGCGATGAAGAATCCGTGCTGGCGGCCGCTCAGGCGCATCCCGAGCGATTCTTTGCGTATGCCATGGCGAGTCCGCGCGCGTGGCCGTCCACGCCTCCGCTAGTCGACGCCGTATGTCTGTTCCCCGCGATGCACCGCTATTCGATACACGATGAATTTGTGGTTCCGGTATTTGAATGGGCGGCGCAGCATCAGCGCGCCGTGTTCGTGCATTGCGGAGTGCTGAGCGTAGGGATTCGTGACAAGTTCGGGTTGGAGTCGCGCTTCGACATGCGTTTTTCGAATCCTATCGATTTGCACGCGCTCGCGTTGCAATTTTCAAAGGTTCCAATTATCGTTCCGCATTTCGGCGCCGGATATTTCCGAGAAGCGCTGATGCTGGCCGATCTCTGTCCGAACGTCTATTTGGACACTTCCAGCACAAATTCGTGGATGCGCTACCAGGAATCGCATCTGGATCTGCGCCAGGTATTCCGGCGCACGCTGGATGTGATCGGTCCGCGGCGGCTGTTGTTCGGGACGGATTCTTCTCTGTTTCCGTGGGGCTGGAAGCATCAGGTCTTCGACGATCAGGCGAAGGCCCTGTATGAACTTGGCGTGAGCCACGCCGACGCGAAATTGATTTTCGGTGAAAATTTGCTGAGAATAATGGCGCGCTGAGCGAACCAAATACATGTGCGGGCGCGCTCCAACCTGGTCTATCCGATCCCGCCCGCGCCGCGCACTGCGGTGCTCTCCGCATGCTTCCGCTCCAAGGGTCCGGTAAGGGTTTTCCCGAATGGCTGGGACGATGAAGCGGCGCGTTTCGCTCCTCAATCCCTCGCTGGACGATTGGAGCAACTTGAGGCACTAGAGGGCATCGCGATTCCGACCCACGCGCTCATCGTGATCCGAAACCAATGGGAGGAGCGCGTCTCAATCCAAGCTCGCGAGCGTCTGTGGCGCGCATTCCGGGTCCCGCTATTCGAGCAGATCGTCGATGAAGACGGCACTCTGTTAGCCGCCGAATGCGAAGCTTATGAAGGTTTGCACCTTGAGTCGCGCCGATTCACGGCGGGCGATCATGAGATCGACCGTAGACTGTGCCCCTGCGGGAGATCGTCACCGCGACTGGTGGCAGTGGAGCGGACCGTAACGCTGCGTAGCGTGGCGGCCAGCGGATAAAAATCCGCTTTCTGGACCGACTCAAACTACAGCTGCGGGAAACTATTCTCCATTAGATAACTACTTCGACTTACTACTTACAAGACAGACAAGCTGAGATTGTTCTTACTGAAGCAGCTGGGGGGCGGACCCCCTGGTCCGCGGCCGATCCCCTGATCGGCCTGGTCGCGGTTTCGCAGGCTTGATTTTATTGACGACGCGCGATCGGGGGATCGCGCGCGGACCAGGGGGGTCCGCCCCCCTTTCTCGCAGACTTGAGTAACAAGGCACAGAGCTTAGCCCGTTATCGATCGGCGAAGTACGTTGACATCAGTTCCACCGCCCATTCTGGCTCCCGCACTTCGCCGCGGGGACCAAACCCGTCCATGTATGGCTTCACATCGATGACCGGCGTCCCGTCGATGGCATCCAACCCGGCGACCGTAAGGCGCAATCCGTCGATCTGAGTTAAGCGGCACGTGGATACGCCGATCCGGTTGGGCCGCCGTTTCGCGCGCTGGGCCAGAATGCCGACGCTGGGCCAGTCCGCGCGCCCCTTCGGGTGCCTGGCCCCACGCTCTACTTGTTCGGGCGCGACCAGGTGCATGTGATAGATCACCTGAATGTGGGAGAACGCGTCAAGTCCCACCACGGCGTCGGGGTCGAGGACGGACGGGTCCAGTTCGATGGTTGCTACAATCCCTCCCCAGAACTCGTCGCGCGAGGAATCGGCGATGGGGGATCGGACCATGCCGATCGGGTGCAGGATGATTGCGTCCATTGCCCAGTAGTAGCAGAAATAAAAAAGCCCCGATCCGATTCGTTCGGATCGGGGCCTGTGACTTTACTGCTAGATGGTCAGGATCACCACGACGGTCGCGGTGCTCTGGTTGCCCTTGCTATCCGTCACTGTGACGTGGAACAGATAACTTCCGGGCTGTACGCCGAGGGTCACGGTCGCCACCGCATTGTTCGCGTTGGCGATGTTGGCCCGGTCGTTGAGCGACGTCCATTCGAAGGTCAGCGGGTTGTTTCCACCCGGACTGAAGCTCTTCGACGCGTCGAGCGTGATGAAGCGGACGGTGGTGTTGATGGTATTTCCGCCCGCGATGACGATGGTCGGGTTACCGCCACCTCCACCTCCGCCGTTGCCGGACGGAACGGTCACGGTCAGCGATTGCTGATCGGTTCCGCCGCCTGTTCCGGTCGCGATGCAAGTGTAGGTTGTGGTCGCCTGCGGATTCACCGTCTGAGTGGCGGTTGTGCCGCTGGTCACCTGGCCGTTCAGCGTAATGCTGGCGGCATTGGTGGCGACGCATGAGAGCGCCACCGCGGCGCCCGCCGACGGCGACGGATTCGGTGTCGCCGTGAACGACGTGATCTTCACCGCCGGATTCACGTTCACGGTCACTTGCGCCGTGACGCTGCCCGCCGGATTGGTCGCCGTCAAAGTGTACGTCGTCGTTGCCGCCGGGGTGACGTCTTGCGACGCGCCCAGCGAAACGCTGCCGATTCCGTTGCTGATCGAAACCGAGGTCGCGTTCTCCACTACCCAGAAGAGTGTGGAGGTCTGACCCGCGATAATCGTCTGCGGAGCGGCCGAGAAGCGGATGATGCGCGGCACCGCGCCCGTGGTGACGGTTACCGCCGCACTGCAGGAGGCGGATGAGCCGTTCGGGCCGTTGGCCGTGATCGTGTACGTAGTCGACGCGGTCGGCGTCACTACGACGTTGCCGTTCGCACCCACCGTTCCGACGCCGTTGTTGATGGTCACCGAAGTGGCATTGGTGGTCTGGTAGAACAGCGTGGACGATTCGCCTAGGACGATGTTTGTCGGAGACGCGTAGCAGAACGTGACGTTGGTCGTCGATCCGTTCACTACCACCGTCGCCGTCTGGGTATCGCTACCGTTGGCGTTGGTCGCGGTCAAAGTGTAGGTAGTGGTCGCAGTCGGCGAGACTGGCGCGCTACCCTGCGCCTGCACGTTGCCGATGCCGCTGATATTCACCGTGGTCGCGTTGATCACTCTCCAGGACAGCGTCGAAGACTGGCCGGACTGGATGGTGGACGGATTCGCGATAAAGAACAGCACCTGCGGTTTGTCCGGGTTCGCCGTCGTCACATGGACGCGAGCCTGCCCTTGGCCGCCGAGGCTGTCGGTCACGACCAGGCGGAAAATATAGGCTTGGCCGCCTGCGGCCGCGAACGTCGCGATCGCGCCGTTCTGACCACTCAGGCTGACTGTCGGGCCGCCTTCCTGAATCCAGTGGAAGGTGAGTGGCAATCCATCCGGCGAGTACGAAGCCTGTCCGTTCAAAGTGATCGGACCCGAAGGCACGCCGATCTGGTCCGGACCGGCATCCGCCACCGGCGGCGAATGGCCGTGGCGCACGGTCTTGGTGATGATTTCATACCGGACGCGCGGTACGTCCACCGGAACCGCATGGTTCGCGGCCAGCATCTCTCTGGGACGAATCGTGTTGCCGAACTGCACACCGACTACGGCTCGTCCATCGTTTTGGTTGGTCAGGATCGTCGGATTCAGGTCGCCTTCGACGGTGAACGCAATCTTGTTGTTAAGGGGGAATACGAAGCGCAGCGTGCCTCCGGCGCGATCGCCGTAGACGAAGCTCTTCAGGTATCCGATGTTTCCTTCGATGTAGTTGTTGCCCCACAGACCGGCGCTAAAGCTCGCACCAGCCTGGTTAACCACTTTGAGGTAGCGCTGTTCCAGCAGATCGGGCGAGGTGACGCCGTTCGCCAGCACCAACGCCTGGCTGTTGATCTGGGCGTTGTCCATGAACGCGTAGGTTCCGAACAATCCCACCTTGCCCCACCGGAACAGATAATCGAGAGTAACGGCTGCCTGGCCGAGAGTGCCGCCGTTCTGGTTCCCGCTGAGCGACACGTGTTTGAAGCTGGTGAACAGGCTGGCCTGGAACCGCCCGATGCGGTCTACTAAGCCGAGATCGATCTGGCCTTCCTTCTGGCCCTTGAAATACAGGAATTCGCCTTGCGCCTGGAAAGCGTAGTGCTCGCCGAACGGACCGAAGAAGCGGCCCCGGCCGGAGCCGGTCAGGTCGCCGTTCTGATCCATGCCGGCGTTCAAACCCAGCAACTGGAATTTCGGCAGCTTGTCTTTGTTGAGCTCGGCGGCCACGGCCTGCGCCACCTGCTGCGTCGACGGAGGCTGCGTAACCGGCTGGTTCGCCTTCGATTCGAGCACTTGCTGAGCCTGTTTCAACGCGTCCATGTCGCGGCGCAACTGGGCGTTCTGATCGGCCAGGTTCTGGAGCAACTTGGCGATATCGTCCAGTTTGTCGAGCCGCTTGAGCACTTCGCTACAGCAATCCGTCATGCCGGCAGGTTTAGGCGCCTCGATGGATCGAATGGCCTGGCCCACGCCGGCGTCGGCACTCACGGTGCGGCCCTGATCGTCGGTGACGGTGATGATGACGCGCCGGTTCATCCAGCGTGCTTCGTCCGTCTTCGAGAAAGTATTCTTCTGGCCGGGATATTTCGGATCGGCTTTGCCGCGCGTCGAAACATCGATCTGGCCGCCGCGCGCCCCGTACTTGACCAGGAAGTCGCGCACCATGTTGGCGCGCGCGAGCCCCAGCTTGTCGTTATACGGCGCGTTCCCGATCAGGTCGGTGTGGCCTTCCACTTTCACTTTGTAGCCGGGGTTTTTCTGCAGCAGTTCCGCCAGCCGCAGAAGGCTGGGGAATCCATCCACCAGCACGGAGGAATTGTATTCGAAATTGATTTCTTCCCAGTCGTCCTTGGACGCCTTTGTGTCCAATCCCTGGGCCCGGCCGGTGGCCGTGAACGACGAGATACCGATTGCCGTCAGCCCGACAATGCACATCAGGGCGGCAAGTCTTTTCAACATTGAAGCATCCTCCCTACCACAACATTTTCGTAAAACTTGTTTTAGGCAGCTCGATTACAGTCTGAGCCGCGTGGCGGGCCTGATTTCCTCACATCGAAAATCGACCTCTGTTTTTAAACAGCTTAAATGCTACAACTTAGACCCAGCAACGGAACGGCCCATCCGACTTGCAGCCATTCCCAGTACCGCTGCTATAGAATACACCAACTGCTTGTAGATACGCCATTTCTTCTGTATGTTTCAAGTTGTTTCATCTCAAAAATCGCTTGCGATTGTGCCAGACGGTTCCGATAATGAAGTCGGGCCTGCCGGATGGGCAGTCGCCCCCCGCTTCTTAAACCAGGCGGGTGGGAGGAAAGTCCGGTCTCCATAGGGCAGCATGCCGGCTAACGGCCGGGGGGGCTCGCTCAAAGCGAGTTTTACGGAAAGTGCCACAGAAAACAATACCGCCTGCTAAGTATTTGGCAGGTAAGGGTGAAAAGGTGCGGTAAGAGCGCACCGCGGCCGCAGTAATGCGGCTGGCAGGGTAAACCCCATGTGGAGCAAGACCAAATAGGGGACGAGGAGCGGCCCGCTCCGTTACCAGTTCCGGGTAGGTCGCTGGAGCCTCGGAGTAATCCGGGGCCAAGAGGAATGGCTGCTGCCTCGCAAGAGGTACAGAAACCGGCTTATAGTCCGGCAGGCCCGTCTATAATCGAGTTAAGGAAAAGCGCGATGGCCTCCACCACAACGCGGCTCATGACGTTTGAGGAGTTCGAGAATCTTCCGGACTCCGGGGCAATGCGACAGGAATTGCATCACGGAGAACTGATTGAAGGGCCTCCTCCAAAACATGGACACAAGCTCGTTGAGCAAAGGCTGTTGCGCCTGCTGGACGTCGCCGCGCGAAGTTCCGGGGAGATCGTAACCGAAGTTGGTTTCAGGCCCGGCCCGGGCAACGAGTATTGGACCGCGGACGTGGTCTTCGTTCCGCGCGACCGCTGGGATGCAATTCCTCGCGATGGATATATGGAGGGCGCGCCGGAACTGGTCGTAGAAGTGCTTTCGCCGTCGAATACCGTCGCCGAAATGCGCGACAAGCGCAAAATATGTCTGGAAAATGGCTGCCGCGAATTTTGGGTGGTCGATTCCAAGCAGCGTGAAGTCGAGGTTTCGACTCCGGACGGGCATTCCATTACCTACAAGCCGGGCCAGCAAATCCCGTTGTTCTTCGCAGACGGATCGAATATCGCCGTTGACGCGATTTTTGAGTAGTGCCGAGCCCGTTCTTCGGCGCGCCTCAATCCGATTTCGACGGCCGTCAGTTGAGGCGCGACAGTAATGGAGCGCGTTGGCGTGCTTCCCATCAGAACCGATTGATACAATCTGACCCATGCCTCTGGCCGCTGGCGCGCGACTCGGACCTTACGAGATCGTCGCGCCAATCGGAGCCGGCGGCATGGGCGAGGTTTATCGCGCCCGCGACGCCAAACTCAAACGCGACGTCGCGCTGAAAATTCTGCCGGAGTCTTTCGCCGCCGACCCGAATCGAATGGCGCGGTTTCATCGCGAAGCGGAACTGCTCGCGTCGCTCAGTCACCCCAACATCGCCACCATTTACGGATTCGAAGAAAACGCACTGGTGATGGAGCTGATCGAGGGCGAAACTCTAAGGGGTCCGTTGCCGCTCGAAACGGCGTTGCCACTGGCGCGGCAGATCGCCGAAGCGCTGGAATACGCGCACGACCGTGGCGTCATTCATCGCGACCTGAAACCTGCCAACGTAAAGGTCACACATGATGGTGCGGCCAAGGTGCTCGACTTCGGTTTGGCGAAAGCCATCGAGGACCCGGCTCCCTCGGGCAGCCCGGCCGATTCCCCCACCATTACCCTCGCCGCCGCCACGCGGGCCGGAGTGATTCTCGGAACTGCGGCCTACATGTCGCCCGAACAGGCGCACGGAAAAAGCGCCGATCGCCGCGCGGATATATGGTCCTTCGGCGCGGTCTTCTATGAAATGCTGACCGGCGAGCAGGCGTTCAAAGGTGAGTCGGTCTCGGACACGCTGGCTTCAGTCTTGAAGCTCGAACCGGACTGGAATCGTTTGCCGGCGAATACTCCGGCTGCGATCCGCAGGCTGCTGCGCCGTTGCTTGACCAAGGATCGCAAACAGCGGTTGCAGGCGATCGGCGACGCGCGAATCGCGATTGAGGAAGCGATTCAAGGCCAGCCCGACGAAGCGTCGGCCGCTGTGACCAGGCGTCCCCCTGTCGCATGGTCGTTGGTTGCGCTGATGACCGTCATCGCGGGTGTCGCGCTGTGGGGTTGGCTCCGCCCCGCGCCGCCCGAGGCTCGCAACGTGGTGCGCCTTACCATCACGCTTCCCGTGACCACCAGCATCCCCGGCACGCTCGCGCTCTCGCGCGACGGGTCGCGCCTCGCTTACGTAAGTGGACCCCAACATCAGATCTACGTGCGCTTGATGGATCAGCTCGAATCCAGGGTGATCCCGGGCACTGACGGCGCCGGCTTCCTTTGCTTCTCCCCCGACGGCCAGTGGATTAGCTATATGGCCAGTGGAAAGTCCGGCTATAAACTCAAAAAGATCGCCGTAGCCGGAGGACCCGCTCAAGTACTCGCTGATGTTTTTGCCGTGAATGGTCCTCCGACTCAAGACTGGGGACTGGACGACAACATTCTGTTCTCCGACAACGGAGCGCTGACGCGGATACCGGCGGCGGGCGGAAAAACCGAAAGGCTCGCAACTCCGGATCCGAAGAAAGGTGAAGTCTTTTACGGCGGGGGGCAATTGCTGCCCGGTGGACACCAAGTCTTGACGGGAATCGCCCGTATAGATGTTGCCGGGCCAACCGGGGAGCTGGTGGCGCTCAATCTGCAAACCGGAGCACGGAAGATCCTGCTCGACCACGCCTTCGCCGTTCCCCGCTATTTGCCCACGGGCCCGGGCTCGTCAGCCGGATACCTCGTCTACTACGCCAATAGCACCGGAGCGCTGATGGGCGTGCCCTTCGATGCGAACCGCGTGGAGGTGAAGGGTTCTCCGGTTCCCGTTTTGGATGGAGTCCAGGGCTTTACCACCAGCCCCTTTTCCCACTTGAGTATCTCCGATTCAGGCACGTTGGCCTACGTCGCGGGAATGCCCGGGCAAGGCTCCGCAAACACATTGGTTTGGGTGGACCGCAAGGGCGTCGAGGAACCGTTGCCCGCTCCTCCGCGCCCTTATAGTTTCGTAAGATTGTCGCCAGATGGGCGGCGCATCGCGTTTGGGACCGCGGACGAAAAATCGGACGTGTGGGTCTACGACATAGCTCGCGGCACGTCGCTCAAGATCTCATCCGATCAAAACAGTAGTAATCCCATCTGGACACCGGATGGGAAACGGCTAATCTACGCGCAGAGTACCGGCACTGTTGTGTGGGCGCCTGCCGACAGCAGCGGCCTTCCCTCCGTCCTGATGAACCCGGGAAGGGGCTTTCTCAGGCCTACTTCCGAGTCGCCCGATGGCAAGCTGGTCATCGGGCATTACACCTCCGGAAAGCTCTGGGTTCTTCCGCTGCCGGCGGGCCCGTCCGTTGATGCCAAGCCCCAGTCTTTCTTGGATTCTGAGTCGCGCAAGCAGGAGCCTGCCTTCTCGCCGGATGGCCACTGGGTGGCGTACCGGTCCGATGAAACCGGCAACGGGGAGATCTACGTGACGCCGCATCCTGGGCCGGGCGGCAAAATCCTGATCTCGACCGAAGGCGGACTCGATCCACGCTGGTCGCGCGACGGGAGGGAATTGTTTTACCGGACCCGGGGCATCAGCCGGATGATGGTGGTGGATGTTCAAACCGGCCGGTCGTTTCGAGCGGGGAAGCCAAGAATGTTGTTCGAGGAACAAGCTTATTCGTACACTTATGATGTCTCACCGGACGGCAAGCGCTTTCTGATGATAAAGTCGCTTGGCTCTGCGCAGGGTCCTAGCGACCAGGTTACTGTTGTGCTGAATTGGTTCGACGAACTGCGCCGCCGCGCTCCTGTAGGAGGAAAATAATCGTTTATGACCAAATTCGCATATGCCGGTATTCTCTGCGCCGCCATCGCCGCCGCGCAGCCGCCCCAAAAACCGCTAGACCGGTTGAAAGCCAATATCGAGCGCACCACCAAATCGATCAACGCCAAGTGGGGCATTTATATGAAATGCCTCGAAACCGGTGAAGAAATCGCCATCAACGCGGACGATCAGATGGACACCATGAGCGTCATCAAGATCCCGCTCATGGTCGAGGCGTTCCGGCAGATCGAAGCCGGGAAATTTTCTCTCACTGATCGCGTCACGCTCACCGACGATGCCAAGCGGCCAGGCACCGGAGTAATAAGGTCGCTCGACGCAGGCGCGAATCTTACGATCAAAGACCTGCTTACGTTGATGATCATCGTCAGCGATAACACTGCGACCGACTACATGTACGACAAAGTCGGCGGACCCGCTGCCGTGAATAAATTGATGGACACCTACGGATACAAATCCATCCGCGCCGTGGACACCGCCAAGGTCTGGTTCGAAGCCATCGCCAAGGAGCCTTCGCGCGACAAGTTTCACTCCGACGGGAAATATCCATTCGGGCTGTCGTCGCCGCGCGAGATGGGAAAGCTTCTCGAAAAAATCAAAAAAGGCGAAGCAGTGAATCCCAAGGCGAGCGAACTTATGCTCCAGATCATGCGCGGCCAGGTCTACAGCAGCCGTATGCCGAAATACGTCACGGGATTTCGCGTCCCGCACAAGACTGGCGATTTTCTGCCGTATATCGGCAACGATGTGGGACTTCTCGAAAGCCCCAACCGCAACATCGTGCTATGTGTGTTCACGGCGCATCATTATGGGGTCGGGACCTATCTGGAAGACGCCATCGGACGCGTCGCGGAACTGGTCGCGAATTATTACGGCGATCGCGACAAATGATGGGATTTTTGATAATATTCTGGCCATGATGACCAGGCGTGCTCTCCTGGCTGCGGCGTCCAGCGCCCTCGCGTTGGGGATCGATACCCGCGAGCCAGCCCCAAAATTCAAGGCCAAGACTCTGGATGGCGAACAATTTGACAACGCGTCGATCCAAGGCAAGATTGTGTTGCTGCAGTTCTGGGCGACGTGGTGCAAGTACTGCCGGAGCGATCAGCCAGCCGTCGACGCGATCGTGCGGGAGTTCACGGATCAAGGATTGATCGTGCTCGGCGTGGACGTGGGGGAATCCAAGAAAAAAGTGAAGCAATACCTTGACGCAGCCCCGCGAGCATGCAAAATCGTCCTGACGGAAGACACGAACCTCGCAGCGATGTATGCCGCCAAGTCGTATCCCTTGTATGTGCTGATTGACCGCAACGGGAAGATCGCAGGGGAACAGAGAGGAGCGGCGGGAGAGGCCGCGCTCAGGCGGTTATTGCGGAAAGCCGGGCTCGACCAGGCCTGATTCCGAGTCCTATTTGAAGATGATCCGGATCACGTCGTCGCGCTTCCAGTTGCCGCCTCTGCACGCGATGGTCTCGTTGGTAACTACAATCCCGTCACACGCCACGGGCTTCTTGCTTCTATCCCGCATGTAAACGGTGCCCGACGGGTTCCCCGGTGCGGGCGTGGGGAGATTGGGAAAAGCGCCCGGGTTAAAAATGGTCGGGTTGAACTCAATCGCTCGCAGATAGTTCGCAGCAAACGGTAGCGTTCTGCTGCCGCCCGGGAAATTAGCCTGCAGCGTCAATACGCCGTTTTGAGTTTGGGCGCGGCCATTCCAGCTCCGTGAATCCTTGGCCGTGATGGTGTCCCCGTGAGCGACGCACGCTGCCAGAGCAACGGCGCTGGCGGCGACCAGAATCCTCTTCACCAATGTCTCCTTTGGACGCGAATCATGCGCACCTGGCTGTCCGGAATTTCAGCAGTCGCGAAACCCGCGCCGGCCGATTCGGCGCCAGGCTGACACGCTTCCAGCTCCGGGGTGGTGAAGTAGTGATACACGCTATTGGAATGCAACACCAGTTTACAACTTAGTTCGCTATCGACGACACAACTGGATGCGCCGTCGCCTGGAGTTAAGGGATGGTCGGCGCTGGTCACGAATGCGACGTCCGGAAGCCGGGAGGAACACCCGAAATCCAGGGCGCCGTCGTGACGGCCGAGATGAAATGCTCCCGCGCACATCGCAATGGCGATCAGCAACAGCATCACTCCCGTCCGCCGGTAGCCGCTTACTCGGAAATGAACGAACAGTCCAATCAGCAAAACGATGACGATGGATGCCAGGATCAAGGGCCGGGCCACGAAAGCATGGTCCGATTGCCAGTCGCGCAGCACTACTTGAATCGGCGAGACAGATAAAACCGCGGCGGAAAAATCAAGCTCCAGCGGATTCAATCCGAAGGTCGAATAATACGTTGACCAGTAAAGCCATCCGCTGATGAAGGATATGCCCGTCACAACGGTCGCGGCCTCTCCCACCGCTTTCAGGACATCGAGCGTCGAAGTTGAATCAGGCGGCGGGGGCTTCTCGGGACGGTCTTTTTTGCTGTCTTGCCGCGGCATTGGCTGAGTCATATGACTCCTTTCCGGGACCAAAGAAAGGTGCTGTCCACGGTATTGTGTGGTTCGCGAGGCAGACGTTACACAGCACGCGCGGCCGGCAGCGTGACTTCCAGGCATGCGCCGCCTTCGGCCCGGTTGCTCGCCGAAATGGTGCCGCCGTGCTGGGTGACGATCCCTTCGGCAACTGTCAGTCCCAGACCGGTGCCACGTGCGTCCAGGCGAGTGGTTACGAATGCGTCGAAAATGTCCGGGAGCACATCCGCCGGAATACCGCGGCCGTTATCTTCCACCGCGATCATCACCCAGCGCAGATTCCTCCGCGAACGGACTTCGATGCGGCCGGATTGCTCGATCGCGATCAGCGCGTTGCGCAGCAGATTCACGAACACTTGTACCAGCCGGTCCGAGTTGCCGATCACGCGGTCCTCGGCCCGCACATTGTTGACGAACTCAACCGCGGATGCTTTTTCGTCGATGGCGACCAGGCCCCACGCCTCATCGATCAGCGGCCGTACGGCCAGCGGCTCCATTTGTTGTTTGCGGACCTTCGCGAAATCGACCAGGCTCTCGCTGATCCGCTGCAGCCGTTGAGCGACGCGCTGCATGCGCTGCAGACGTTCCAGTGTGTGCGGATCCTCGGTGGTCTCCATCAGTTTTTCGATGGATCCGTTCAACACCGCCAGCGGCGTGTTCAATTCGTGCGCGACACTCGCGGACAGTAAACCGAGGCTGACCAGGCGGTCCTGCTCTTCCAGACGCCGCAACGCGGCTTCCAACTCATCTTCCTGCCGGCGCAACGTTTCCACCGTGGCATTGCGGGAACGCATGATCTGGCCGATTTCGTCGCCCAAAATGTCTTCGGGCGCGATCAGCTCGCGCTCGCGATCGCCGGATTGCGTGGCGCGGTCGGCTTCGAGCATTTTTCGCAGCGGGCTGTACACGTACAGCGGCATGATCGCGGATTCGAGCAACAGCACGGCCAGCACGTAAATGCTCCCCAGGACCAGAAACAAAACGATTTTCGCGCGGGCGACTGCGTCTTTATAGGACTGCTGCGAGATTTTGATCTCGCCCGCAGAGCGCGGAACCTGCTGCATGATGGCGACTTCGCGAGCGCGAGCGTCAGCAACCAGCTTTTCGAAAAGAGGAATCAGCGAGAAATATGCCGCGACGGTTAGCACCAGAAAAAACAGGTTGTGGAGCACCATCAGCTTCGGGCGGACCTTGAGGTTCCCGAAACTTCTCGTTAGGCTGTAGTGGTTCCTGTCAAACAAGAATGGTTGCTCCCCTTGCGGACACGTTACGGCTATGGTAGAAAATATATTGGACCAAAAACCCAGGACCGAATCCAGGAAAACACCCTAGATGGCTGCTATCTTTCCGAAGGCAACTGACCTCATTCTGAAGATTGCCGGGGCCGTTGTCGGATTGGGCGCTGTGGCCGCCGTCGCCGGCTACACGTACTATACCTATCCCACGGTGATGGACACCGGATACCAGCCGGTCCAACCGGTTCCTTATAGTCACAAGCTGCATGCGGGCCAACTCGGTATCGATTGCTTCTATTGTCACAATACCGTCTACAAAGCAGCCTACGCGGCGATTCCAGCGACGCAGACTTGCATGAACTGCCACACCAAGGTGAAGGACAAGAGTCCGCGCCTGGAGCCGGTGCGGCAAAGCTTCGCGACGGGGATGCCGATCCCGTGGGTGCAGATCCATTTCCTTCCCGATTACGTTTATTTTAACCACCAGGCGCATGTTACGGCGGGCGTGAGTTGCGTAAGCTGCCATGGACGTATCGATCAGATGATCGAAGTGCATCAAGAAAAGCCGCTGAACATGAAGTTTTGTCTGGATTGCCACAAGGACCCGGCGCCGAATGTGCGGCCCGCCGAGCTGGTGACCAAGCTCGACTGGGTGCCGGATCGCGACGCACGCGAAATCGGGAACGAGATTATCGCGCAGAAGCATTTGAATCCGCCTACTAACTGTTCGGGTTGTCATAGGTGATGCATCGATGAGTTTGATCAACATAACGGGCGTGACCGGACCCAAGTATTGGCGGAGTTTGAATCAGCTTGCCGATACGCCGGAGTTCCGCGAGTTCGTCTCGAAGGAGTTTCCAGGCGGGACAGAAATGCTCGACGGCGAATCGCGCCGCAACGTTTTGAAGTTGATGGCGGCGTCGTTTGGACTGGCGGGATTGGCTGCGTGCCGGCGTCCAGTAGAGCACGTGCTTCCGTACGCTAAAGGCGTCGAGGATTTGATCCCGGGCCAAGCGTATTTCTACAGCACCGTGATGTCGTTTGCCGGGCAGGGGACTGGGCTGCTGGTGGAAACCCATGACGGGCGTCCGACCAAGATCGAAGGGAATCCCGATCATCCACTGAGTCTGGGCGCGGCGACAGCGATGCAGCAGGCGGCGATTCTGGGATTGTACGATCCGGATCGTTCGGCGCGGTTGCTGCAGGGCAGCAACGTATCGAGTTGGGACAAGTTCGAGGCATATCGCAAGTCGATCCAGCTTGGCGACGGGTCGGGGCTGCGATTCCTGAGCGAATCCGTCATTTCGCCGTCGACCATGGCGATGCGCGCGGACGCGCTGAAGAAATATCCCAAGGCGAAGTGGATTGAGTACGAGGCTTGCACCAGGGAAAACAAGCGTGCGGGCAACACTTTAGCGTTTGGGCAGGCGCTCGATTCGCATCCTCGGTTCGATAATGCGAAGGTGGTGCTGGCGCTGGATTCCGATTTCCTGGGGCTCGATTGGACTACTGCTGTAGCGACCAAGCAGTTCGTGAAGCGCCGCAAGGTCGAGAGCGAAGCGGATCTGGAGAAAGCCAACCGGCTGTACGCGGTGGAGGCGCAATACTCGATCACGGGCGCGAATGCGGATCACCGGTTGCGAATGAAGGCCGGCGATGTGCAGGAGTTCGCGCGCGAGCTGGCGTTGTTGGTAGGAGCGATTCCGGGGCTGAATGTTCTTGATGTTGTCGGCAAGCGCGGTAAGTTTCTAGGAGCAGTTGCGAAGGATCTGAAGGCAGCAGGCGCGGAAGCGCTGGTGGTCGCCGGTCCGCGACAGCCGCCTTCGGTGCATGCGATCGTAGCGCTGATCAATCAGTCGCTGGGCAGCACCGCGATTTTCTACACGAAGGCGGACGCGTCCGGCCCGAGCCTGGCCGATTTGAAGGCCCTGACCGCTGAAATGAATTCGGGGCAGGTTTCGACGCTGGTGATTCTCGGCGGGAATCCAGCTTACACGGCACCGGCGGATCTGCAGTTCGCGTCAGCGATGGCGAAGGTCGCGAATTCTATTCATCTGGGGCTGGAAGAAGACGAGACGGCCGCTGCCGCGAAGTGGCATCTTCCCGAGGCGCATTTCCTCGAAACCTGGAATGACGCGCGCAGCTCGGATGGGACGGTCTCGATCCAGCAGCCGATGATCGACTGCATGTATGGCGGCAAGACGCCAGCCGAGCTGGTCGCGATGTTCATCGATGCCAAGGATAAGAAGGCTTACGACATCGTCAAGAATTACTGGACAGCGCAATGGCCCGCGAAAGACAAAGAGGCCACGTGGAGGAAAGCGCTGCACGATGGCGTCATCGTGGGGGTCAAGAAAGACGAGCCGGTGAAGGCTTCTGTCGACGCGAAGAAAGTCGCGGCGGCGATTGCAACCGAACCGAAGCCAGCCGGGCGTGGGATGGAAGTTTCCTTCGCGCCGAGCGCCGCGGTTTGGGATGGACGCTTCGCCAACAACGGCTGGATGCAGGAAGCGCCGGACCCGATGACCAAGCTCACTTGGGGCAACGCGGCGATGATTAGTCCGGCGACGGCCCGCGCCCAGAACCTCAAAGACGGCGACGTGGTCACGCTGTCGCGCGGCAGCTACAAGCTGGACGCCGCAGTGATGATCCAGCCGGGACAGGCCGACAGCGCGGTATCGATAGCGCTGGGTTATGGCCGCGCGAAATGCGGACGCGTGGGCAAGGACGTCGGGTTCGATGCGAATCTGATTCGCACCACTGACGGATTTTGGTTTGCCGATGGATTTTCGATGGCCGCGACTGGCGCGACGCATCGGCACGCGACCACGCAGGAACACGGTTCGGTGGGCGGGAATCCGCTCGCGCAGTATTTGGTTCCGGGCCTTGCGAAACAGAACGCCTCGCTCCAGAATGACCGGCCGGTGTATCGCGAAGTCACCATTGAGGAGTTCAAGAAGAATCCGAAATCGGTCGAAGAAATGTCCGAGATTCCGGAGCTGCACTCGATTTATCCCGAACGCGATTACAGCCAGGGCTATCAATGGGGATTGTCCATCGACCTGAATAGCTGTACGGGTTGCAATGCGTGCGTGGTAGCGTGCCAGGCCGAGAACAATATTCCTGTGGTCGGCAAGGATCAGGTGCTGCGCGGACGCGAAATGCACTGGATCCGCATGGATCGTTACTACGTGGGCGACGAGGACGATCCTCGCGCCGTCGAGCAGCCGCTTCCATGTATGCAGTGCGAGAACGCCCCGTGCGAAAACGTGTGCCCCGTGGCGGCAACCACGCATTCGCCCGAAGGGCTGAACGACATGGCGTACAATCGCTGCGTCGGCACACGGTACTGCGCCAATAACTGTCCGTTCAAGGTGCGGCACTTCAACTTCCTGAACTTCCATAAGCACGATCCGGCGATTCATGGAATGGTGTTCAATCCGGACGTGACTGCCCGCATGCGCGGCGTCATGGAAAAGTGCACTTACTGTGTGCAGCGTATTCAGGAAACCAGGATCAAGGCCAAGAACGAAGGCCGGCGCGCGATTCAGGACGGGGAAATCAAGACGGCGTGCCAGCAGACCTGTCCGGCCGACGCGATCGTGTTCGGAAACATCAACGATCCGAATAGCCGCGTGTCGAAATTGAAGAAGCAGGAGCGCAACTACGCGATGCTGGCGGAGCTCGATATCAAGCCGCGCACGACCTATCTGGCGAGGCTACGCAATCCTAATCCGGAGTTGGCATAAATGTCTGACGTAGCGATTCCGCAAAATCCGCAGCTGATGCATGTGAATCCGCCGCTCATTCGAGCCAAGGATTACCACGATTTATCCGAGCAGATCAGCGCGATCGTCGAAGGCGACGTCCTCAAGACGCCGTTGAAATACTGGATCACGCTGTCGATCACCGGCGGGATCACCGCTTTGCTGGGCGCAATGCTGACCTACCTGGTCGCGACCGGTATCGGCGTGTGGGGCAACAACCGGCCCATCGGATGGGCCTGGGACATCACCAACTTCGTGTTCTGGATCGGTATCGGTCACGCCGGAACGCTGATTTCGGCGATTCTGTTCCTGTTCCGGCAAAAATGGAGAACGTCGATCAACCGGTCGGCCGAAGCCATGACGCTGTTTGCCGTGATGTGCGCGGGTATTTTCCCGCTGTTCCATACGGGCCGTCCGTGGCGCGCTTACTGGCTGTTTCCGGTGCCTAACACGGACCTGGGGATGTGGCAGAATTTCCGGTCGCCGCTGATCTGGGACGTGTTTGCGGTGTCAACGTACCTCACGGTTTCGGCGCTGTTCTGGTACACGGGCCTGATTCCGGATCTGGCCACGTTGCGCGATCGCGCGGTGTCGAAAGTCAAACAGATCGTCTTCGGAGCTATGAGTTTCGGATGGCGCGGATCTGCCCGGCACTGGCGCAACTACGAAGCGGCGTATCTGATTCTGGCCGGCCTGTCGACGCCGCTGGTGCTTTCGGTGCACACCATCGTTTCGTTCGACTTCGCGACCTCGGTAATTCCGGGCTGGCACACCACTATCTTCCCGCCATACTTCGTCGCGGGCGCGATCTTTTCGGGATTCGCGTGTGTGATGCCGCTGCTGATCATCGCCCGCTGGTCGCTGAATCTGCACAATCTGATCACGCTGAAGCACCTGGAGAACATGAACAAAATCATCATGGTTACCGGGTCGATCGTCGGCTACGCGTACGCCTGCGAGTTTTTCATCGCCTGGTACAGCGGTAACGGGTACGAGCGCTTCGCGTTTATCAATCGCGCCTTCGGTCCTTACTATTGGGCTTACTGGACCATGATCACCTGCAATGTTTTCATCCCGCAGTTGTTCTGGATCCGCGCGCTGCGGCGGTCGATTCCGGTGATGTTCATCATCAGCATCACCACCAACATCGGAATGTGGTTTGAGCGCTTCGTCATTATCGTCACCAGCCTGCATCGCGATTTCATGCCGAGTTCCTGGGGCTACTTCCGGCCGACCTGGGTGGACATGTGCACCTTCACCGGAACCATCGGGTTGTTCCTGACGCTGTTCCTGCTGTTCGCGCGGTTCCTGCCGATGATCGCGATTTCCGAAGTCAAAGGCGTGCTGTCTTACGAAAAAGAACATTTCAAGGGGCAGGAAGCCCCGGTGGAGGTGGCATGAACCTCGACCCTAACAAGATTCGCGAGAAGCTCGGCCTCGGCGACGACAAAGTCTACGGCGTGATCGGCGAGTTCGACGATCCGCACGAGCTGGTCCACGCCGGCCGCAAGATCCGCGAGATGGGCTATACCAAGCTGGATGCGATGACGCCGTTTCCGGTCCACGGAATCGACGACGCGCTTGGGATTCCGTACTCGAAGCTCGGCTGGATCGTAATCGTCATCGGGCTGTGCGGAACGGCCACGGCTCTCGGCCTGATTTATTACGTGGGTGCGATCAGCGACAAATTCGTCATCGGCGGGAAGCCGCTGTTCGATTTTACGTTCTCGATTCCAGTGACGTTCGAGCTGACGGTGCTGTTTTCGTCGTTCGCAGCCGTGATCGGCATGCTGGCCCTGAATGGTCTGCCGCGTTTGTATCATCCTTCGATGAATTATCAGGCGGCGCACCGTGCCAGCGACGACAAGTTTCTGCTGGTGATTGAGGCGGACGATCCGAAATTCAGCCCGCAGACCGCGGCGGAGCATCTGAAGAGCGTGGGCGCGTCCACCGTGGAGGTGGTTGAAGGATGAGGCGGGAAAGGATTCAGAGCATGTGGGGCGGGCTTGCAGCCCGCGGCGGGTTTACAACCCGCCCCAAGCGCCGATTACAAGTCGGCGCGCAGGCTACAAGCCTGCCCCACCAGCGAAGCAAGAGTGGACTTCTATGGGTGGGCGGCTATTGCGCGCTTCCGCTGGCTTGCATCCTCATCGCACTTGCGTTTCTGTCCGGCTGTTCGAGTGTCCAACGCGTACCTCCGCTGGAAGTTTGGGACGACATGAAGCGGCAGGGTAAATTCAAGCCGCAGATGGAAAATGACCTGTTCGCGGATCATCGCGACAGTCGTGTGCCGCCGGCCGGCGTGGTCGCGCGCGGACATCAATACGAAGATACCGTGTACTCCACGGGCATGGTCGGCGAGATGTACGTCGGCAAGAGTCCCGTGCCGATCACCATGGAGCAGCTCAAGAAGGGCCAAGCGAAATTCACGACCTACTGCACGCCATGCCACGATCGGACGGGCACGGGGCAGGGAATTGTTCCCCTACACGTCCCGACCTGGCAGCCCGCGAACCTGATGGAAGATCGCATCGTGCAGTTTGCCGACGGCGAAATCTTCACGGTGATGAGCGACGGGCGCCGGACCATGCCGGCTTACAAATATCAGGTGTCGATAGAAGACCGCTGGGCGATCATCGCTTATCTGCGGGTGCTGCAACGCGCGGCGCACGGATCGATGAACGACGTGCCTGCGGATCAAAAAAGTGCGCTGGAAAAGATGAATTAAATGAGCCAAAACGTTGACAACTATCAGATGGATACGGCGCGCTGGTCGACCGGGCGCAACGTGCTCATGTTCGCGGCACTGGTCTCCATCATCCTGTGCGTGGTGGGATATTTAAGCGATCCGACGCGATTCTTCCGCTCCTATATCGTTGCGTTTGCGTTCACCGCGGCAGTGGGTCTCGGCTCATTTTTCTTTGTGATGGTGCAGTACCTGACCGGTTCGGCGTGGAGCGTCACGGTCCGGCGCATCATGGAAAACATCATGGTCACGCTGCCATTAGGCGCGATCTTGTTCATCCCGGTGGCGTTCGGACTTAAGGACATTTATTCGTGGACCAACCCGGCAGTGGTCGCGGCGAGCGAGGCGTTGAAGGCCAAATCCGGATACCTGAGCCAGAATTTCTTCCTGATTCGAACCTACGTTTTCTTCGCGCTGTGGTCCATCTGGATTTGGGGGATCTACAGCCAGTCCACCAAGCAGGACACGGAAAAATCGGTGCGGCAGATGTACGTGGTTTCGCGCTGGTGCGCGCCGGGCCTGTTCCTGGTGGTGGTGGTCGGGACCTTCGCAGCCTTCGACTGGCTCATGTCGGTGGAGCCGGCCTGGTATTCGACGATTTTCGGTCTGTACGTTCTTTCCGGCGGCGCGCTGACGTTTTTCGCCATCGTGACGCTGGTCGCGCTGGGCTTCCGGCGCGCCGGGATTCTGACGAACTCCATCACCATGGAGCACTATCACGACTTGGGCAAATGGATGTTCGCGATGACTGCGTTTTACACCTACATCGCGTTTTCGCAATACCTGCTGATCTGGTACGCGAATCTTCCGGAAGAAACCATCTGGTATCGCCATCGTATGGCGGGCGGCTGGTTCTGGATCGCGATCGCGATGCCGTTCATCCGCTTCATCATTCCATTTTTCACCTTGCTGTGCCGGCCGGCGAAACGCAGTTTGGGTGTGATCGCGCTGATCGCCGTGTGGAGCATCGTGGTCGAGTATGTCGATCTGTACTGGGTGGTGATGCCGGCGTATTACAAGGATGGTCCGCAGATTCACTGGCTGGATTTCGCGACGCTCGCGGCGACGGTGAGCCTGTGCGGCCTGGTCTTCTGGAGCCGCTTTAAGAAACACAAAATGGTGCCGGTGGGCGACCTCCGGTTCGAGCAGTCTTTGAACTTTGAGAACGCATGAGCGCACAGCCCGTAACGGATAAACTCCGCGTTGTGCGCGTTGAGAAAATGAGATGAGCGAAGAAGAAATCAGACACGCGAGTCCGAAAGAAGGTTTCGATCACGGCGAACCGAAGGTGGGCGCCATTGCCGCGTTTGGCATCGGCAGCGTCATCCTGCTGGTGCTGACCATCGTTGCGATCGAGGTGTATTTCAACAAGATCTGGGACGAAGCGGTTTACGAAAAGATTCTGGCGCCGCCCAGCGAGCAGTTGAAGGCGCTGCGCTATCGTGAAGACTGGTTCCTGACGCACTACTCGTTCACCGATAAGAAGTCGGGCGTAGTGCGGATCCCGCTCGATCAGGCCATGGAGAAGTTCGCGCAGGAGGCTGCGCAAGGAAAGTTGTTTTACCCGGCGAAGAATACGTTACCGAAGAAGGAAGAACCTGTGGCGGCTCCCGCTGTCGCGCCGGCGAAATAGAGAAGTTGGCCGTTAATGAACGTGAATGAACGTAAATTGATTTTGCTGCTCGCGTTGGCGATCCCAATGTTTGCGCAGAAGGACCGCGTGCCGAGTGGGCAGCCTGGCGCGCTTCCGGCTGGCGTGCGTCCGCCGCAGCTCGAAGGCGTCGGTGTGGACGAGCACCTGGGCCGCACGGTGGATCTCAATCTCACGTTCGTCGCGGAGAACGGCTATCCGGTGGCGCTGAAGGAGTATTTCGGCAAGGGCAAGCCGGTGATTCTCGATCTGGTGTATTACTCGTGCCCGATGCTGTGCAACCTGATGCTCAACGGGCAGACGCAGGTGATGCGCGAAATCCCCTGGACTCCGGGCAAGGAATACGAAGTCGTCACGATCAGCATCAATCCGCAGGAATCGTTCGATCTGTCGCGCAAGAAGCGGGACGTCTATATCGGGAGCTTCGATCGCGCCGCGCCGGGCTGGCATTTTCTGGTCGACAAAGACGACAACGCGAAGAAGCTGGCGGAGCAGATCGGGTTTCATTACCGCTACGATCCTTCTCAAGACCAGTACGCGCATCCGGCGGCGATTTTCATCCTGACGCCGGAGGGCAAGATCGCGCGGTACCTGTACGGGACGCGATTCCGGCCCATGGACGTGCGCTTCGCGCTGGCGGAAGCCTCCGAAAATCGCACTTCGATGACGGTCGAAAAGATTCTTCTGTTCTGCTACCAGTACGATCCTGGCAAGCACGCCTACGTCGTTTTCGCGACCAATATCATGCGCATCGGCGGTGCGCTTACGGTTTTCATCATCGCGTTCTTCCTGTGGAGAATGTTCCGCGCGGAAAAGGCGCGCGCTCATCGATTGGAAACAGACCGATTGAAAGCTCAGCGATTGAAAGAGGGACTGGCATAAATGGAGTGGCTCCGTGCAATGATGTTGCCCGCGCAGGGCTCGGCGTTCGCCGCTGAGGTGGACTTCGTCTACATGGCGCTGTTCTGGCTGAGTGTGGTCCTGTTCATTGGCATCGCGTTCCCGGCGATCTACTTCGCCTGGCGCTATCGCTACAAGCCTGGCCGCGTCACGCCGCACCAGACGCATAATACGCTGCTCGAAATCATCTGGAGCGTGATTCCGCTGCTGCTGTGCGTCGGCATCTTTTTCTGGGGCTTGAACGGCTGGATGAAATACGCAGTCGCGCCCGGCGAGGCGATGGAGATCCAGGTCATCGCGAAGAAATGGCTGTGGCAGTTCGAGTATCCCGATGGATCGCGCACCGTCAATGAGATTCACGTGCCGGTGAATAAGCCGGTGCGGTTCGTGATGACCAGCGAAGATGTTCTCCACGATTTCTTTGTGCCGGATATGCGCGTGAAGCACGACATCGTTCCCGGCAGGTACACCGAAGTCTGGTTCACGCCGACCGTGCTGGGCGTGCATCACGTCACCTGTGCCGAATACTGCGGCAAGGGACATTCCGACATGCAAGCCAAGCTGGTGGTGGATAACGAAGTCGATTATGCGAAGTTCGTCGAAACCGGCGGCAGCGAGTGGGAAGACTACAAAATGAACCCGGCCGCGTGGGGCAAGCTTCAATATGAGCGAAAAGGCTGCTCGACGTGCCATACGCTCGATGGCACGAAAATCGCGAGCGGCGGCCCGAGTTGGAAAGGCATCTGGGGCAAGATGGAGAAGTTGAACAACGGCACCGAGGTCCTGGTCAACGCCGACTACGTCCGCGAATCGATGATGCTGCCGTCGGCCAAAGTGGTCGCAGGGTTTGAACCGATCATGCCCACATTCCAGGGTCTTTTGCGCGAACATGAGATTCAGGGTTTGATTGCATTTATCAAGTCGCTGGGTAACGATCCGAACGGCGGGCCTCCGGCGCCGACCGTTTTATCGTTGCCGCCTAAACCGGATCAGAAGAAATAGGGATCTGACACATAGGTAAAACATGGAACAATCATTAAAATTCCACTCCAAAGTCGCGGATCTCCCGCGGCCTGTGAAGAATTACCTCAATAACGATCCGGGCATCTGGAGCTGGATGACCACCATCGATCACAAGCGCATCGGCGTGATGTATCTGGTCGGGGTCATGTCGGCGTTCTTGATCGGCGGGATCTTCGCTCTGCTGGTGCGGCTCTCGCTGCTCACCACGCATCACACGATTTTCGGGATCCAGGTTACCGCCGAAGTCTACAACCGGATGTTCACACTGCATGGCGCGATCATGGTGTTCCTGTTCATCATCCCCTCAGTGCCCGCGGCGCTGGGGAATTTCGTGCTTCCATTAATGCTCGGCGCGAAGGACGTGGCATTTCCACGGCTCAATCTCGCGAGCTTTTATCTGTGGGTAACCGGCGCGGTGATGGCCGTTGCTTCGATGATTATCGGAGCGGTCGACACGGGCTGGACGTTCTACACACCTTATTCGACTACCACCAGCGGCACCGTCACTTTGATGACCATGGCCGTATTCGTTCTGGGCTTCTCTTCGATCTTCACCGGAATCAATTTCGTCGCGACGGTTCACAAACTGCGCGCCCCTGGAATGGGCTGGTTCGATATGCCGCTGTTTGTGTGGGGCATCTACTCAACTGCGATTATCCAGGTTCTTGCGACCCCGGTCCTGGGGATCACGCTAGTGCTGCTGGCTCTGGAGCGCGTCTTCAACATCGGAATTTTCGATCCGAAGATCGGCGGCGACCCGGTTCTGTTCCAACACTTCTTCTGGTTCTACTCGCATCCGGCCGTATACATCATGATTCTGCCGGGTATGGCGATCATCTCCGAGCTGATCCCGACGTTTTCGAAGAAAACGATGTTCGGGTATCGCGCGGTGGCGTACTCCAGCGTCTCGCTGGCGCTGCTGTCGTTCATCGTGTGGGGCCATCACATGTTCGTCGCCGGGCAATCCCAGCTCGCTACAGTGGTGTTCTCGGCGCTGACGTTCCTGGTCGCAATTCCTTCCGGTGTCAAGATGTTCAATTGGCTGGGCACCATGTATAAGGGCAATATTTCGCTCGAAACACCGATGCTTTACGCGATCAGTTTCCTGCTCCTGTTCGCGATCGGTGGACTCACCGGTATCTTCCTCGGCACGCTTTCCGTTGACGTCCACTTGACTGACACCTACTTCGTGGTCGCGCATTTCCATTACGTGATGATGGGCGGAACCGTGATCGCGTTTATCGGTGGCGTCCATTACTGGTGGCCCAAGATGACGGGCCGGATGTATTCGGAAAAGTGGGGAGCCATCGGTTGCGCGCTGGTCTTCTGGGGTTTCAATCAAACCTTCCTGACGCAATTTTTCCTGGGCTCGAAGGGCATGCCGCGACGCTACTACAATTACCTGGATCAGTTCCAGCCGCTGCACGCGTTTTCGACCTACGGATCGTGGATTCTCGGCGCGGGCCTGTTCCTGACCGCGATTAATCTGCTGGCGTCGCTGCGCAAGCCGATGGACGCTCCGGACAATCCCTGGGGCGGGACTACGCTGGAATGGACGACATCGTCCCCGCCGATCACGCATAATTTCGAAGATCAACCGGTGCTCGAACGGGCGCCCTACGATTATCGTCCGGAGGTGGTCGCACACCAATGAGCACATCCACCGCAGATTTACAGCACGGCCAGGGTCACAGTGACGATCCGCACCACCAGCATCATTTCGCGGACATGGAGCAGCAGTTCGATACCAGCAAGATCGGTATGTGGCTGTTCCTGGCCACGGAAGTTCTGCTGTTCGGCGGCCTGTTCGTCGGCTTCGGTCTGATGCAGGCCCGCTATCCACAGGAATTCATCGAAGCGCACGAGCATTTGCAACGGCCGCTGGGCGCGTTGAATACAGTGGTACTGCTGATTTCCAGCTTCACCATGGTCATGGGCGTTAACGCCGCCCAGCGCGGCGACAAGAAAAAGCTGGTGATGTTCCTGACGTTGACCATCATTTGCGCGTGCATCTTTCTGGGCGTCAAGTATTTCGAGTACTCGCACAAGTTTGAGGAGCATCTGCTGCCGCCGCGCTGGTATCATGCGCAGGCCACCGATACCGTACGCGATGCGCAGGGTAATGTCAGCCACGGCTACGGCACGTTCTTCGCGTTCTATTTCATGATGACTGGCTTGCACGGGATACACATTCTGGTAGGCATTTTCCTGCTCGCCTGGATCGCGGTGCGCGCGAATCGCGGGGAATTTTCGCACGCATACTATACGCCTGTCGATCTGGTCGGGCTGTATTGGCACCTGGTCGATCTGATCTGGATTTATCTGTTCCCGCTGTATTACTTAATCAAATGAGCACGCAAACCCATTCCGACAAACACGAGCACGGCGGGCCCGCCGTGTATACGAAGACACTTCTGGCGCTGCTGTTCCTTACCATCGTCACGGTGGGTGCGTCGTATGTCGACTTCGGATCGGGCAACGTTGTGATCGCGTTGTTCATCGCCACCATCAAAGCGAGCTTAGTCGCGCTGTTCTTCATGCATCTGCGCTGGGATAAGCCGGTGAACGCCGTGATCGCTCTCGCGGGATTCCTTTTCCTGGGCATCTTCCTGATGTTCGACTTCATCGATTTCGGGGCGCGCGATAATCTCAGACCAGTGAACTTTAACGGGATGCCTGTGATCCAGGGCGCCAGCGGTGCGTCCGGAGCTCCTGCGCCTGCGGCAGGGACCGAAAAGAAGGAATAGCAAATGGTCCCCAGCTCGCGTTTGGGCCGTCCCCAACACCGCACCGTTCGCACTTGAGGCCCTTCACCCGATTTTTGATTTGCTCTTGACCCGGGCTCGGTCCTGAGCCCGGGTGATTGCGGTGCGCACGTCGCGCTCAGCTTTGCCGCCGTGAAGCTTCTGGGCGGCTAAACGCTGGCGAAGCTCAGCAGGCGAGAATGCCTCAAACAGCAACGCGAGCCAGCCGCGGTTGCCCGCGCAAGATTGATTTATGAATACGTCGATCGTCCAATTCAAATCCGTGGGCTGCAGGTGAGGGAAGAGCAACTTGGCCAGCGCATGCGTTGTCGATGAACGGTCCGGCTTCGCTGCAACAGCAGCTAATAGCTCTTTGAGCGAGCGCACGGAACGAGCGTCGCCCCACTGCGATAGCGCCGTCGCGGCTGCGACTTGAACACCATCCCATTTCGAAGAAAGCCCGTCTTCGAGTTTTTGGCGGAGTGCCGGAGTTTCTGGCCGTGAGCCGACCCGGCGAAGCTCTTCACAGATCGCGCGCAAATCACTCGGCATCGAGCAGGCTCACTGCGGTTGCTTCTTGTCCGGCGGCGGGTCGGTCGGCTTGCGCAGCGTGGGAGCCTTCTTCTTTGGAGCCACAGCTTTCTTATCCTCCGCAGTCTGCGCTTCCTTCTTTTCTTCCGGCGTCATGAGCGCCTGACGTTCGGCCTTCTCTTTGTCAGCCTTCGCCGCAACGTCGGCGGTGCGCGACTTCAGATCTTCCGACGACAGGTCGTAGCTGTCCTGCGTGGTATCAAGGGCCTGCTTCAGCACGAACTCGTACCGGGCCACATCCTTGGGCTTCGATTCATCGATCTTCTGCAGCTTTTCGAGCATTTCTTTCTCGCCCGACGCAACCAACGCCATGCCTTGATCGATCGCAACTTTGCGCCGCAGCGCATCGTCCGCCACGGTGTCGATGGCTTCGATGATTTTGGAATAGTCGTCAAGCAAATCGTGGACCATCGCGCTGCGGCCCGGCTTGTCTTTCGATAAGAGCTGGCTCACCTGATCGAGCCGTTGTTTAGCGAAGTGCAGGTACAGCTTCAGGCGCTCATTCGGCTCCTGCACATTTCGTATTTGATCCACTTCATCTGGCGTCAAGTAGTCGCGGTTCGCTTGAGCCGCCAGCGGTACTACACACACAGCTAGAATTCCCAAAATCCGCATAACATCCTCTACTTCTTCTTGCTCATGATTCCTTTGAGCAGATTATCGTGCACTTCGGCGATGTGGTCGCGAAGCTTGGTGATCGAGTCGCGATCGTCCACGCCCACTGTATGAGAAAGGCCGTCGAGCCTTCGCGTCAGCTCCCTTGTCCGCAGTTCGGCGCGCTTGAAGTACTTGTTGTTGCGCGGATGCTTGCCGGTGTCCGAGAGCGCCTGGTAAGCCACGTCGACCGCTTCGCCAGCCTCCGCCAGCGCGCTCTGCAGCTTGGCTGCGTCACCGGCGTTGTAGGAATCGCGCGCCGCGTCGATCGACGCATGCGCGTAATCCAGGGCCAGCTCGCTTCGATGTTCGAGATTCGGTTCATTCTTCACCGCTGTCAAATCGGCTGCCAGCAACAGAATGAGCAACGCGTGCATGTTATCTCTTGTTCAGCTCGTTCTGAATAATGCGAGCCCTCTGGCGCGCTTTGAATTCTTCGTCCGGGCTCTTCCCTTGGCTCATCTCCAGGAATTTATTGTAATTCGCCAGCGCGTCTTTGAGTTGATGCAGGTGATCGAGCGAAATGGCGCGCAGATAGAAGTGCGCGCTGGTCTCGGCATTGTGCGCGCGAACCTGGTCGAGCGCAGCCAGCGCCTGCGGGTATTGCTCGGCCGCGATCATCACGCCGGCGATCTCGTTCCATGGTTGCGGCGCTTCCGGCTTGAGTTTCGACGCCGCCAGGAACTGCTGCGCCGCCTCGTTAAACTTGCGCTGGTCCCGAAGGATACGCGCGTAAAACATGCGCAGGTCGTAATCAGCGGGCTCGCTGGCGACTACCGCAGCCATCAGCGGCGCCGCTTTGTCGTTTTGTTTGCTCCTGACGTAAGCCTGCGCGAGCGTCACCCGGTTCGCCGAACTCGGCGATTTCGCGACCGCGGCCTCCAAAGCGGGAATCGCGTCGGCGGCTTGACCCGCTTGGATCATCAACGCTCCCATCCGCTCCTGCGCGCCCGCATTGTCGGGAAATTCACGGTAAATCGCGATAGCCTCCGCCGCCTTCTGTTTGTCTTCGTACATCTGCGCGAGCTCCAATAGTCCGCTCAGGTATGCGGAATCGATGATCGCGGCTTTTCGAAAATGCTCTTCGGCTTCCTTTAACTTGCCCTCTCGCGCGAGCGCTTGCGCTAATCCAGCCTCGGCCGGAGCCGAAGTTGCATTCAAGGAGATCGCATTCACAAACGCTGTTTCCGCTTCGCTGTTGTGGCCGCTATCCAGTAGCGCTTGCGCGTAGAAATACGCGGGGCGTGGCTCCTTAGGCTTTTGTTCAGTCGCGCCTTTCAGGTGGGTTAGCGCCGCGGCCGGATCTTTCGCGCGCAACAGGCAGATCCCGAGATTCAACTCCGCCTCGTAGAGACCCGGCTTCAGTTCGAGGACCTTGTTGTATTCGGGAATCGCCTCGGCATCGCGATTCAGCAGGCTGTACGACAGGGCCAGATGAAAATGCGCACCGTAGTCCCGCGGATCTTCCGCCACGGCTTTCTTGAAGAGCTCGGCGGCAGTGCCGTACTGCTTCGCGTCGAGCGCTTTAATGCCCTCGGCCTGATAATCGACGCTTTGCAGCAACACGGCCGCCAACGCGAGCCAGCTCATCTACATTTAATTCTACTTGGTGAGATACACCGCGAATTTGGTCACATCGCGAAAGCCCATACGCTTGTACAATTCATAACCCGCCTCGGTCGATTGCAAAACGAGCTTCGATAGGCCCGTGCGGTTATGTGCGTCCGATGCTGCGGCTCGCAGGAGAGCTTCGCCATAGCCGTGCCTCCGGAACCCGGGCAGTGTCGCCAGCGAGTATATCCCGATGGCCCCCGCCGCGTTCACGATCGCGATGATCGCGACCGGCTTTCCTTCCACCAGGCCAATGAATCCTTCATAGCCGCATTTCCAGGCCTGTTCGCGCGAATAGACCGCATGCGCCACTACATACGGAATATCGAAACAGACTGAGGTAATTTCGGCAAATGCGGCACGGGTAGTCTTGTCGGCGACTGGCCGGCACTCTATCGCCGGCAGTGCCCTTACCGGATCGATCAGCGTAGGCGCCAGCATTCCCGGCGGGTTCGAGATCGCGCGCATCCCGAACGCTCCGAATGTCTGGTGCGCGTGACGCCGTGCTTCCGAATCCAGCATGTCCTCGCACAGCCAGAACGACCAGCGCATGGTCCGCTCTCTGAAATACCTGGCGACGTCGCGCAAGCGCGCTTCCAGATCGCCGTCGATCGCCCGGCTGGTCAGCAACGCGATGTTGAATACACCGTAGTCGAGCCCCGAAAACATCGCGATCGATCCGTGCAGCGGACGGACCTCTCCCGATCCCGAAGCCTCCCCGAAGAAGCGCATCGCGGCGCGCAAATTCTCATCGATAATGCCGTACTCCCGCATTTAAATCGTGGCCCCATTATAAAAGCGTGACGGGGTCCACGTCGATCACCAGGGACGTTGGATTCCATTTTTCGGTAGCCGCAAAACGCCGTAGTTCCGATAAGACGCCGTTCAGCTGCGGACGGATCGAGGACTTAAGGAGCATCTGGTATCGAAACTCGTTCTTCAATTTTGCGACAGCCGCCACCGCCGGACCCAGCACCCGCAGTCCTTCCGGCGCTGGATCGAGCAGCCTTGCTAGCGCGGCGCTGCGCGTCAGCGCTTCTTCCTCGCGAGTGCTGCGCACGACGACGTTCGCCAGCGCCGCATAAGGAGGATACGACATGAGCCGCCTGAATTCGATTTCCTTCTTGTAAAACGCTTCGTAATCATGAGCGGCAGCGCATTGAATCGCGTAGTGATCCGGATTCATGGTCTGGATCAACACGATCCCGGGCGTTTCTCCCCGCCCTGCGCGTCCAGCAGCCTGCGTCAGAAGCTGGAAGGTCCTCTCCGCTGCGCGAAAATCCGGCAGACCGAGCCCGATGTCCGCGCTGACGATCCCCACCAGCGTCACGTTGGGAATGTCGTGGCCTTTCGCGATCATCTGCGTGCCCACCAGAATGTCGAAATCGCCGCCGCGGAACCCGGCCAGGATGGTCTCGTAATCGCGTTTTCCGCCTACCGTGTCGCGATCGAGGCGCGCAATCCGCGCTTTCGGAAAAGCCCCGTGCAGTTCGTCCTCGACGCGTTCCGAACCCAGTCCCACGAATTGTACGTAGTCGCTGTCGCATTTCGGGCAGCGCTCCGGAACGCGCGCCGAATAGTTGCAATAGTGGCACAGCATCCGGCGGTCCCGGCGATGATACGTCATGGTGACGGAGCAATTCACGCACTGCATCCGTTCGCCGCAGGCGCGACACGTAACGAAGCTAGAGAATCCGCGGCGATTGAGCAACAGCATGCTCTGCTCGCCGTTCTCCAGGCGCTCGGAAACAGCATCGATCAGTGCGCGTGAAAACGTGGCCTGCTTTCTGGTTTCGAGAAATTCCTCGCGCATGTCGATCAGCTCGACTTTGGGCATCGGCCGTCGCTCGATGCGCTCCGTCAGTTCGATGCGAATGTATTTTCCGCGATCGGCGTTGTAGCGGCTTTCCAAGCTCGGTGTGGCCGACCCGAGCACCACCACCGCACCCGCATCGCGCGCCCGGACGATGGCCACGTCGCGCCCGTGATAGCGAGGCGTTTCCTGCTGCTTGTAGCTCTGGTCATGCTCCTCGTCGACCACGATCAACCCGAGATTCCGGACCGGCGCGAAAACTCCGGAGCGCGTCGCCACCACTACGCCTGCTTCGCCCGCGCGGATGCGCCGCCATTCTTGGGCGCGTTCGGAATCGTGAAACGCCGAATGCAGAATCGCCACGCGCTCGCCGAAGCGCTGATGAAATTGACCAGCCATGGCGGGCGTCAGCCCGATTTCGGGGACCAGCATCAATGCGCCTCGACCTGCGGCGAGCGCGGCATCGATCGCGCGGAGATAAATCTCGGTTTTGCCCGATCCGGTGACGCCCTGCAACAAGAACGTCTGAAATGTTCTCGCGACCAGCGCATCACCAATCCGGTCGAACACCGCTTGCTGCTCGATGTTCAGCGCGTGCGGACCGCGTGCCAGATACGAACCCCCGGAGACTTTTTCCAAACTCAAACGCGCCAGATTGCGACGAGCGAGCGCTCGCGCCGCCGGGCTCGCCTTCGGAAGAATCTTTTCAAGGTCACCCAGATTGTGCGAGCCAGGATGCAGCTCCAGAAACGCGATAAGTTCCCGCTCCGATTTCGGAAGCTTCAAGTCCGCGGGACGTGCCGCGAACTCAACCCGAAGCCGCGCTGCGCCGGCACGCAGTGGGTCGCGCTCGGCCGCGATGTCTTCGGTCTCAAGAAAGCCTTTTTTTTCGAGCGATCGCAGCACCGCCGCGGCTTTCTCCACTTTCTGATTCAGATAACTCGCCGACAACGGACGCGCATCCAGCATTCGCAGGATCTTCACCGCCGGATCATTGTCGTCGTTCGATCCAAGGTGCAGTTGACGCGCTGCGTCGCGACCGGAAGTTGTCAGCGAATACACTTTTCCGCGCCGGATATCGCCGGCGAGCGGCGTCATCGCGCGCAGCGTTTCCCCCAGCGGCGCGCAGTAGTAGCTCGAAATCCAGCGCCCCAATTTAAGCAGCGCGTCGTCGAGCGCCGGCTCTTCGTCGAGCAGTCGCAACGCTTCACGCGTGGAGCCAGCCGCCGGATCGTCATGCGTGCGCAGTACGACACCAGTCAGTTTGCGCGTGCCGAACGGTACCAGCACCCGGCATCCGGTTCGGACTCGATGGCGCAGCGTTTCCGGAAGCAGATACGTGAACGCCTGATCCATCGGAACGGGCAGGCTGACGTCGCAGTACGCAGGACCGTCAGTCATGATCGTGAGTTGTGGCCCCGCTTCCTGCCGGTCGCGGTTCTGTGCAGAGCCGCGAGCGATAGCGAGCGGGTCCAGACAGTAACGTCATCGTGTTGGAGGCTGGAAAAGCGAAAACGCCGCGCCTTGCGGATCGGCGACCACTGAAAAACGTCCGACGTTGTCCATAGTCATTGGCGCCATAAGTTCCGGCGCGCCCAGCTGTTTCGCCTGCGCCGTCGAAACGTCGCAATCCGCCACTTGGAAGTACAGCAGCCAATGCGGCGGAGTGTGGGGATTCCGGTACGCAGCCGGCGGGATGCCTCCGATAAACTCCTGGCCGTTCTGGATGTGGAGATAGCCCGACGTATCTTTTTCGCCGAGCACTGCCTTCCATCCAAACAACGCTTCGTAGAACTGTTTTGCACGATCCGGGTCGGGAGTGCTCAAGTCCGCCCAGCACAGGGTTCCGCTCTCGCCTGCGACGGTGGTTCCGATGTGCTGCATCGCTTGCCACACGCAGAACACGGCGCCGGTCGGATCCTGGATGACGGCCATGCGGCCAAACGTCATCACGTCGAACGGCGGATCGATAACCTTGCCCCCCAACTCGGCCGCGCGCTTGGCCGTATCGTCCGCGCTAGCCACTGCGACATAGAGATTCCAGTGCGGCGGCACTGTCGCTCGTTCCTCGGCGCGCATGGTGTATCCCGCTGCCGCATCGCCCCCGCTCAGCTTGAACATCGTGTAGTAGTCGTTAGGACCCAACGGAAAATCCGCGGGCGTCCATCCGAATAAGGAAGCATAGAAGACCTTCGCTCCGATCTGGTCGGTGGTCGCCAATTCCACCCAGCAGAACGTGCCTGGAGCGTGATTTTCAATGCGCGGCATGTGGGGATTATAGCGCGCCACGCCGCTGCCTCTCACAGTTGTATAATCATTTGTTTCCGGGAGGATCGATTGTGAAGACGTTTTTCGTTACAGCTACGTTGCTTTCCCTGGCGGGCCTGGTTGCTGCCGCGCCGGACGAGTTACAGGACTCTTACACGAAGCTGAAAGATGCGGTCGGCAAAAAGGATGCGGATGGCGTACTGGCGTCCGCTGCCGAAACCAACAAGCAGGCACAGGCGCTGATTACCGCAGCCAAGCCAACCGACGCGGATGAGGTGAAGGGCTGGCAGGAACGCGTCGAGTACGGCAAGGAAGTCTCGACCTACACCGAATACGCGCTGGCCTCGACGGCCGCCCAAGGCGTCGAGCCAGCCAAGACCGTGGCCCTGGTGGATGCCTTGATCGCCCAGAATTCGAAGAGTAAGTATCTGGATGAGGTCTGCGCCAACGCATATCTGGTAGCGCTTGGAAAGAGCGGCGGATCGGCAAAGCAGATGGACGGGATGGCGAAAATCGTGGCGGGGCGGCCTGATAACATCGTGGCGCTCAACGCATTGATCGAAGGGCGACCGGCCACAGCGGCGCAGAACGCCGGCCGCTTGCTCGCTGCCGCGAGGAAGCCCAAGCCCGAGGGACTTCCGGAAGCGGAGTGGGAGAAGCTCAAGAACACGGCCTTGGCAAACGGCTATTTTTACACTGGATTCACCGCCGGCCAAAAGCAAAGCTGGAAAGACTGCGATACCAATCTAAAGGCGGCGCTGCCATTGATCGCCAACGATGCAAGGGTCGGAAGCGCTTATTTCTCGCTGGCGATCTGCAATTACCAGCTCGGTAAACTGACCAACGATCGGCCGCGGATGCAATCCGGCCAGCAATATATGGAAAAGGCGGCGGGAATGAAGGGGCCGTATCAGAGCCAGGCGTACCAACAGAACCTTGCCATGAAGCAGGAACTCGCTACGCGCCGCTGATCCCCTGTAACTCCATCGCTAGTCGCCCTAGTCAGGCTGTCTCGGCCCGCGTGACACATTGACTCTCTAGGTCCACATAAGCTCCTTTATTTTCCAGTTACTTAGCGCCATTTAGCCGTGGCACGTCGGATGCACTAGAAGGCATGAGTGACTACAAAGCGACGAAAATCCGAGGCGAGCTGGCCCGCTGCCGGCTCGATATTTTCCTTCGTGCCGGCAGACAGCGCTTCCAGGGCAGGCTCGGTCGCACAGCAGTTGAGCCGTACCTTGACGGAGGACCCTGGGGTCGCCGTTCTGCTGGCCGATTTTGATCGCAGAGACCATTCGGTGTGGCGCGCAAATGAAGCTCCGCGCCGCCTGGACGGCCGTACCTGGGGAGCGTTCATCTCGGAAGGGGACAGCGGCGGCACACAGGTGCTGCACGCCCGCGAAGTCCACCCCTGCCATCTCGGTCCACTGCTCGATTACGCGCGCGAACACTACACCATCGTGTGTGCCGATCTGACCGGAGCCACGGAAGCGCACGCTGCGGAAGTACTGCGTGCTTCGACCGCGATTTTCGTCGTTGGAAGCGCGCAGCGGAGTTCCATCGAAGGAGTGTGCGAGAAAGCGTCCTGGCTTCGCCGGATAGATGTAGCGGACCGGTGCGCGCTGCTCCTCGATCGCGTCCCGCATGGTCTTTCCCGCGACGAAGCCGAAGAGATCACCGGCCTTCCGCTATGTTGCTTCGTGGAAAACGACGCTGACATTCTTCACCTTGCCACTTGGCTGACGGCAAATGCCCTCGCCGGGTCCGAATGCGAAGAAGACGTGCTGGCGCTCGCCGGATAACGGTCGCGTCGAATCCGTTACCGTGCGCGTATTAACGATTTTGAACTTGACAACTTCCATATTTCCAATATTATAGAAATATGCGCGACGTCGCCCGTTACGCCGACATGTTCTCCGCCATGGGAACCGAGCCCCGGCTGCGGATTATGCAATTGCTGCTTTCGGCGCATCCTGAGGGCCTGGTCGTCGGCGAGATTCAGAACGACCTAGGGATTCCCAGCTCGACCCTTTCGCATCATCTCGAAAAACTGAAGAGCGAAAACCTGGTCAACACGCGCCGCGACGGCACGTTTCTATGGCACACGGCGAACACCGAAGCGCTTCAGGAACTGCTCGGATTCCTGTACGCCGAATGCTGCACCCGCAACAAGGTCATCAAACCAGACGAAATACGGAGAACAGCATGAGTACCGATATCAAAGACATCGTCAAAGAAAAATATGGACAAGCCGCGCTTCGCGCCAAGACCGGCGGCAGTCCCTGCTGCGGAAGCGCGCCCTCATCGCGCCGCGAATGCGATCCAATCACGTCGAACCTCTACGATTCAACGCAAGCGGGCGAGATTCCCGACGCGGCGTTGCGAGCCTCGCTCGGTTGCGGAAATCCCACAGCTCTGGCGCAACTGAATCCCGGGGAAACCGTGCTCGATCTCGGATCGGGCGGTGGTATCGACGTGCTCCTTTCCGCCCGTCGTGTGGGACCCACGGGGAAAGCGTACGGCCTCGACATGACCGACGAAATGCTCGCCCTGGCGCGCGAGAATCAGAACAAGGCGGGGGTCCAAAACGTCGAATTTCTGAAGGGCGAGATCGAACACATCCCGCTGCCCGATAACACCGTTGACGTGATCATCTCCAACTGCGTGATCAATCTTTCCGCCGACAAAGATCGCGTCATGCAGGAAGCCTTTCGTGTGCTGAAGCCCGGCGGCCGTTTCGCGGTTTCGGACGTCGTGGTGCGCGGCGATGTTCCCCAGCAGATCCGCCGCAGCGTCGAGCTGTGGGTCGGCTGCGTAGCCGGCGCGCTCAGGGATGAAGACTACGTCGCGAAACTCACCGCCGCCGGTTTCGAATCCATCGACATCGAGCCCACGCGCGTCTACAACGTCCAGGACGCCCGCCAGTTCCTGCAAGGCGAAGGCATCGACGTCGATGCGATCGCTCCCCAAGTGGAAGGCAAGTTCGCTAGCGCTTTCATCCGCGCAAGGAAACCCGTTGCGGCTTCCTGTGGGCCGTCGTGTTGCTCATAGACGATGACGGAGAGAGCAAAGGTCGCGGCGATCATCCTGCTTGCGGGCTTGTCTGCCTGCCGCACCCGAGATTTCTTCACGCTCGCGGACTACCGCCTCCCATTTGATGAAAGACTGCGATTAGAACTAGCCGCACCGATCATCATCCTGGGACGTGTGCTGCAGGTCACCGATGTAGGACGGCCACAGAAATCCTACGGCGATCCTCGCATTTTGGTGCAGCTCACCCGTATGCGGGTGGATGTCGAGGAGATCGTAAAGGGCCGTGTTGATGCGAATCCAACGGACTTTTATGTGTTCACCTACTCGCTACAGAACACCATCGATTTGGGTGTGCCGCGATATATTCCGAACATCGGCCAGCACCGCATCTACTTCCTGAAGTACCTTAATGGCGTGTATCGAAATGTGGGCGACGTCACGAACTACAATTTACGGGTCACGTCCGGACAGCATCCTAAAGGATTCTGTGCGGGCAAGGCCCCCGGCCGATGCATCGCCGAGCTTCTTCTGACTCCGGCCAAAGGCCTCGATGCGTCGGAATTTGCTGATGACCTTTACACGTCGGAATACGTCGCAAGTGCATTTAGTTCATCGGTCATAGCGCACAACCTAGTCCAACAGCTTGCCAATCATCCCGATTCGCGTGTCGCGGACGCAGCAGCGGAACTATTAGCTGGCGAGGCGAGGGGTGTTGTCTCGCTCCCATCTCCATACTAAATATGGTGCACTATTCTCAGGGCACCTCCAGATAGGGTATTCGACCCGCTTTACTTTTGCCGAAGATCGTTTTAGGATGGTGTCACCCCCCGAGTGAACGTCTGTATTGAGGAGGGTTGGCATTGCTCAAGCTAAAACGCGTCGACATCCAAGGTTTTAAGTCGTTCTATGACCGGACGGAGATGCGATTCCATGGCTCCGGGATCGCCGCCATCGTCGGGCCCAACGGCTGCGGAAAATCGAATTTGAGCGATGCCATCAGTTGGGTCCTCGGCGAGCAGAGCGCGAAAAGCCTTCGCGGGAGCCGGATGGAAGACGTGATTTTCGCAGGGACGCGCGAAAAGAAGCCGCTGGGGATGGCTCAAGTCACGCTCACGATGCTGGACCCGGCGGTGCTGAACGGCAATGGAAACGGGAACGGCAATGGTCATCCTCACAAAGAGGAAGTGACCATCACGCGTCGTCTATATCGATCCGGTGAGAGCGAATATCTCATTGACGGTCATCACGCTAGGCTGCGAGACATCCAGGATCTCTTTAGCGGCACCGGCCTCGGTCCGGAAAGCTACGCGATCATCGAGCAGGGCCGCATCGGTCAGATTCTTTCGAACAAGCCGGCGGACCGGCGCGCCATCATCGAAGAAGCCGCAGGCATCGGGAAGTATAAAACGCGCAAAAGACTGGCCGAGTCGAAGCTGGAAAGCGCCCGTCAGAATCTTTCGCGCGTGTTCGACATTCTGGAAGAAGTCGGGCGGCAGGTCAATTCGCTAAAACGGCAAGCCTCGAAAGCGCGCCGGTATGAGGAACTGCGCACGGAAATGGTCGCGCATTTGCGGCGCGCGGTGTCCGGACGGTTCCAGATGCTGGAGCGCGAAGCGGCCAAGCTGGCTCTGGATCTGAATCAGGCGCAGACCGCATTCCAGCAGCTATCGGCCAACGTCCAGCAGCACGAACAGGAGCATGCCCGTCAACAGGACGCCTGTTATCAGACCGAGGCGCGGTTGACTGCGGCGCGCGGCACGGTTGCCGAACTGAATCTCGAATCGGAGCGAACGCGCGGCCGTCTGGAATTGCAGGCCAAGCAGATCGGCGGGATCGACGAACGCCTGGGAGCCGGGGAAGCGGAAACACAGGAGCTGGAAACACGGCACCAGCGTGAGACGGCCGAGCTCGAAGTACATGCACAAGCGGTTGCCGCGATCGAGAACGAGAGCCAGGAACATCGCGCCAGGCTGGACGCGAAAACGCAGGAACGCGACGCCGTCCAGAACGATCTACGCACCCGTGAGCGCGCCATCGAACAGTCGCGGCAGCACGTGCTGCGGCTGCTGGGTGAAGCCTCAACGCTCAAGAATCAGCTCGCTCAGATCGACGAGTATCTGGCAGCGATCGAGCGCGATTCGGCGCGATCTCGGAAAGAAGAAGAAATCGCCGTAAACGATCTGGCGCGCCTGGAACAGGTGAAAGCTGAGCTATCGAACAAGCTCGCGTCGCGGCAACTGGAGTTGGAATCGCTGGCCGATCGCCGCCGCCGTGCTGAAGAGGAAATGAAGGAGCGGCAGGCACGCATCGTCGCGGCGCGGCAGAAGCTGGAAGAGATCCGCACCGTGCTGTCGCGGTCCAATGCCCGCCGGGATTCGCTGGCCGAGATTCTTTCGCACCGCGCCTACACCACCGAATCGGTCAAGCGACTTTTTCTGGGCCTGGAACACGGCCAGATCGAAGGCTTCAAACCTTCAGGCGTGCTGGCCGATTTTGTGGAAGTTACCGATCCGGGCTGGGAAAAAGCCTGCGAAGAATTCCTGCACGAGGAGCTGGAATACGTCGTCGTGAACGGCTGGCAGGACGCTGAAGCTGGGATTACTGTGCTGCGCTCCGAATCGGACGGGCGTGCCACTTTCCTGGTTCATCCGGAAGCCAGCGCGGCTTCACCGCTGGCTCCCGATTTGAGCAGCCATCCGGGAGTCCTGGGTCGGCTGCGCGATACCTTGCGCCTGACCAACGGATTCGCACAGGCACCGCAAGGGTTGCTGCCGCGGCTGGCGCGATGTTTCCTGGTATCGGATCGCGGCGCCGCGCAGTCGCTCGCCACGGCGAATCCGGATTGCTATTTTCTGTTGCAGGATGGTGTGAGCTATCACGGCCACGCGGTCAGCGGCGGAAGAAAAACCGCCGGCGGTCCCCTGGCTTTGAAGCGCGAATTGCGCGAATTGACTGCGCAAGCGGAAACGCGTCAGCGCGCAGTCGACGAACTGACCGCTCAGTTGGAAGAGTTGGAGCGCGACACGGCCAAGCTGGCCGAGGACCTGGAGCAGCTTCGCGCCGCTCAACAAACGCAGGAGAAAGACGCGCTCGCTCTCGATCACGAACAGCGCAAGCTGGCCGAGGAATATGCGCGCGCCGGTTCGCGGCTATCGGTTGCACGGCTCGAGTTGGACCGGCTGGGGCGCGAAGACGAGCGGTCGCGCGTGCAGCGCGAGCAGAGCCAATTGATGGTGGCTGAGAAAGAACAAGCCCGCTTCGATCAGGAGAAGTCGCTGGAAGAAGCCCGCGGCGAATTCGAACGCTTGCAGCTCCACGCGCATGCCATCGGAGAGGAGCACGCCGCATTGCGCGCGGGACTCGCGGGATTGGACGAGCGCGTCCGCTCCGAACGGGCCACGGTAACGCGTCTCGAAGCACAAATCGGACAACTCGTAGCGCGGCGCGAAGATTTGCTGCGTGAACTGGAGCGCCTCGGCGTGGATCGCGCGCGACTGCTGGCGGATAACATCGAGCTGGATCGGCGCGCGGGCGCCCTGCTGATCGAGACTACCGATGCGGCAGCGCTGGTCGAGAATCTGGCTGCCGATGAGACTCAGGGACGCGCTGCTCTCGCCACACTGGACGAGTCCCTCAAAACGCTGCGCATCGACGCGCAGTCCGCGCAGGAGAAGCGATCCGAAATTGAGCTGGAACTGGTCAAGAAGCAAGCCGAGTTGAAATATCTCGACGAAACCAGCCGCAAGGAACTGAACGCTGCCGCGTCCGAAGTGGCCGCCGCGGAAGAATCAGTCCTGGACGATGCCGCTGTAAGCGAAGCCGAACAGCGGTATCAGGAAGTTCGTAACAAGATTGAAGCACTGGGCCCGGTCAATCCACAGGCGCTCGAAGAGTTCCAGGACGCCCAGCAGCGCTATGACTTCCTGAACACGCAGCGCCAGGATCTGATCGATTCCATCCGCGACACCGAGAAGGCGATTCAGGAGCTCGATCAGGAATCGCGCCGCCGCTTCGGCGAGGCGTTTGAAAAGATCAACGCGCACTGCCGGGAGATGTTCCAGACGCTGTTTGGAGGCGGCCAGGGCGAAATGCGGCTCACCGATGAGTCCAACCTGGCGGAAAGTGGAATTGACATCGTCGCATCGCCGCCGGGCAAGCGGCTCCAAAACGTCCTGCTGCTTTCGGGAGGCGAAAAATCGCTGACCGCGATGGCCCTGCTGATGGCCATCTTCCGCTATACGCCCAGCCCCTTCTGCATCCTGGACGAAGTGGATGCGCCGCTGGATGAGCCGAATATTCAGCGGCTGACGAGGCTGGTTAAGGAGATGGCCACGGAGACCCAGTTCATCGTCATCACCCACGCCAAGCGAACCATGGAGGCCGCGCAGGCGCTGTACGGGGTAACCATGCAGGAGCCGGGCGTCTCGAAGCTGGTAAGTGTCAAGTTCGACCCGCCGTCGCAGACTGGGTCCAACCAACCTCTAGCGGCTGCGGCGGTCTGACGGCATTCGACCGGCTGGCTGATTCGCATCGCGACCGTCAGATCTTTTCGTATCGACCCTGAGCCGCGCCCATAGGAAGCGGTGGATGGTGACGTGGCTGAAAACGTCGCTCCACAATTCAACTCGATCTGAGGAAGCAATGCCTCTACAAAAACGAAAAGCGGGAGCCGCTCATGTGAGCGATGCTCCCGCTTTAACTTCTTCGTCTATTACTGCTATTGGTTCCGCTGGCTTCGAACCCGCCGGAACAGACCGAGCAACACCCCACCGCTGACTAACAGGGCTGCAGTCCCCGGTTCAGGAGCACTGGTGTTAGCGGTCCCATCGACCTCAAACGCTCCTGGGGTGAAACCGGAGGGCGAGAACCAGCTAGCTCCGCCATCCTGAGAATTTGCCTCGGCCGATGTATCGCCAGTCGAGTTCAAATTCCATGCGAGGGCGTCGTTCAGGTCCGCCTCCACTGTGATCCAGTAGCGCGTTCCGTTGGACAGCACGGGGTGCAAAACCGAACTCAGGTTGACCAGCGCATTCCCGCCGAATATCCCTATGGAACCGCCCGCCACCGTAAAGCTTTCGATGGTTGCGCCTGGTTGGCCACCGTTATTCGCCGTAAGAGCGACCGTGATGTTGTCAGGGCACGCTCCTATGGCAACACAATTGATGGCGATCTGGAGGTTGCTGAAAGTCAGCCCCGTTCCCAGGAACGTATCCCCTTCGGCATCGTCCGTCGAGAAGACCGGATCGAAGCCGACCGTATTCCCATCGCTTGTGTTGTACTTCGTTGAGCCGCCTGCCAGGTTGCTGAAAACCACGGTGGCGCGACCAACGCTGGGGGCAATTAATACAAGCGCCCACACCGCCACGCCAGCCAGGGATTTGGCGGTCAGATTTGAAATAAAGTTATTGCGTTTCATTGTCCGGCCACCTCCGCTGCTGTGATATTGACGACCATCGGATTGGATTGAATTCCAGCACCGCTCACCACCAGGTAGTAGTTCCCGGGGGTAACTGCGGCGCCCAGGGTGAAGTTCACTGTCTGTGACCCTGATCCGTCCACGCCGGTAGCACTCCAATTCGACGTCTTGCAATAAACCTGCGTGGTGCCCTGAATGAGCCGGATGACCGGGAAGTTTTCGTCGGTCCCGACGTCGTCACCGTAGGCAGATCCCGCGGACTGGCCGTTGAGCTGCGAGCCGGTAAGCGTGAACACGCCGCCGCCGTTATAAGCAACGTTGTTGATGATCGGCCGAAGGGCTGGACTCGCCGTCCCGTTCGGAGTATAGACATACAACTGGTTGCTGTTGAAGTTGAACAGAACCTGTCCATTTGGAAGCATCAGCATCCGCGTTACAAACGCGGGAGTGCTGGCGAGAGAAACCGGAAATGCCGGCGATGCGTCGGATATTGTCCCCGCCACAGGGTCGAAATCGAAAACTTGGGTCGGCGGGCTAAAGGTGCTTATGCTTGGACCTTCATCGGCGGTAAACAACACGTGGCCATTGGGCATCACTACGCCTGGCGCGTCGTCGGCCCCGAAATTGGTTCCGTTGTGAATGATATCCGGACCGGCGGCCCATGTGTTGGTGCCGGGTGTGTACAGCGCCGTGTGCTGGTTGGCGCCGAGCTGGAACATGCGGCCGTCCTGCAAGCGCAGCAACGGTCCCATTTCAAACCCCAGTGCGCTGCTGCTCAGCACGCCAAGAGTGCCGTTAGCGGTGCCGTCAAAGGGGGTTACCGATGCCCACGTGTTTGCGGTGGGATCATAAACCTCAGCGAAGCCGTGCGTGCCATCATTTACGGCCATGAAAAGGTCGTAGACCATTACTTTACCATCCCCGCGCTTGGCCCACGATTCCTCGTCGCTTCTATCGTTATAAACCTTGTGCGGCCCAGCAGCCCACGTATTCGATGCAATGTCGTAGATCTGCGGTTGATTGGTCGAAATGTCTCCAGCGATGATCTTCCCATTGGGAAGCAGCGCCGCAGGATCGTCGCCAAAACTGGCATTGGGGTAACTTGTGATGGCGGACCAACTATTTGCCACTGGGTCATAGATCTCACCAGTGCGGTTGAAGTTCGCCGAGATGCCTAAGCCGTGCGCAGCCGAATACTCGCCGCCTAAGACCCACAATTTGCCGCTGGGCAGTATAACCGAGGCAAAGTAGAGGCGCTGGATGCTCATCGACGCCAGCGTCGTCCAGGTGCCATTGATGTAGCTCCCATGCGAGTCGGGCGTAAGCTTTAGCCAGACGTCGTAGGATCCATTAACTTGGTTTGATACCATCACCGTACCATCGGTGAGCAGAAGCATGGTGCCGCCGAAGGTTCCGGGCGGCATGGGATTAGTCAGCGGGGTCCAACTTGCGGCTGGACTCGTGATGGCTAAACCTAAGAAAAGTAGCGGTGCAACAAACGCGCGACAGAATCTAGTGTTCAGATGCTGGTGCATTTCTCCTCCGATATAACGTGCTAACTGTGCAACGTTACCGGCAAGTGTACTCAACCTGGGGTAAGGTCGTCAAGAAAAATCTGGGGTACTACGGAAGTGAAAGTCCTATAGTCCGAGGCTCGTCTGGAAAAATCGAAGCCACGGGCGCGATACGCACCCCAGAGCGTTGATCACTCTATCCTAATGGCGTCCAGGGGGTCGATTTCCGCCGCCCGGCGAGCGGGCAAAAATGCAGCGATGGTTGTCACGGTTACAAGTACTAGGACGCCCTCCCCAAGCGTAAGCGCATCTAGAGGGCTCACGCCGAACAGAACCGATTTGATCAGACGCTCCGCGCCTGTGGTTAGTGCGAGACCGAGTAGGATTCCCGCAGCCAGCAGGCGCCCTGCACCGGCGAAAATCAACCGCATGATCTCACCACGTCCCGCGCCCAGAGCGATCCTGACGCCAATCTCGCGGGTCCGTGCCGTTACCACCAGCGAAATCAGGCTGTAGATTCCCACCGAGGCGAGCAGCATCGCTGTCGCCGCAAATAGAGCCAGAAAGCGCGCATTCAGCCGCGGTTGTTCCAACGCGTCGTCCATCAAGGTATCGAGCAGCTTCATTCCGAAGACCGCGCGATTCGGATCGATGCCGTGAACCACCTGCCGGACTTGCTGCATGACTGCGCGCGCGTCGCCGCGTGTCCGCACCACGTATTCGGGATCGGGCCACGACCCAGCGGATGCGCAGTCGTAGACATAAGGAGCCGGCACCACCGAGAGCGAATCCTCCC
>Ga0210403_10000187_pt1 | contig 69808 bp, 61 predicted proteins | sample IncBWC19MmetaG_FD_150863 | JGI IMG/M metagenome (GOLD analysis project Ga0210403, IMG submission 150863) | Forest soil microbial communities from Barre Woods Harvard Forest LTER site, Petersham, Massachusetts, United States - Inc-BW-C-19-M | ecosystem: Environmental > Terrestrial > Soil >...
CAAAAATCATACTGTTTCCAACCCTACGATTGGATATGGATTTCACACAATAAAATATGCCAATGGAAAAAGTAGAGAGTTTTTTCAAATTGGTGTGAGCGGAAACAAAACCGGAATCTCTGTCTATGTTCTTGGTCTCAAAGATAAGAAGTACTTAGCCAAAACGTATGGAAAAAAACTAGGCAAGGCGAGCGTGACCGGATATTGCATTCGGTTTAAAGCTCTAAAGGATATAAGCATCGATACGCTTGAAGCGGCAATACGATACGGGCTTGCAGCTCAGAATGAAAAAGCTAAGCTGACGAAATAATTCCACTGTTAAAGGCAAGCAGTGATCGATGTAAAGGCGCTCCAGTATACGACCCCTACAGCCCTGACCCGCGCCACAAAGCCATTCTCTATAAAACGGGTCTCCCGCAATAGTCGTGCGGCGCTCTGTCAGCGCTCCTTGCCTTTCTCTGTTTGCCGTTGCCCACTGCGGAAGTATCACGGGCAAACCTTCCCTGATCGGATAAAGGAAGGGTTGCCGACAAACCGCCCGGAATCAGTGTGAGCCTACAGATCGAACACAAACAATTCATTGGAAATGGGCACCTCATCGACCGCCCGGAGCAAGCGCAAAACGTGATCGCGCATCACACAACCCCGGAACAGGCAGGGACAGTTTTCTCGCAAGTGAAACCCAAGTTGTCCGTGTACTCGCATATCGTGCCGGGAGACGCTCCAAACTTGATCTCCCTTACACGAAAAACGTATTCGGCCCATTGGAAGTTGGCGAAGATTTGATGAGTATTGAGATTGGGGACAAGGTAGTAGTGAGCCGTCACAACCTGTAGGTTTTTTCTTCCCGCTCATAGTTTTTCACGAATCAGACCTATTACTCCGCTCGGTCATGTTTTTTTGGACGTCAATCCAAACCGCAGGCTTCTAATGCTGAGTATCTGGACGACTGTCGGATTACCGGCGATGTCGAAGCCAACCGCAACGGAGAGCTACTTTGTCTCATAACCTCGCTCTCCATTTGTACCGTTTCGTTAATCGACCGAGCGCCTCGGAAGGACGCAATGTCTCGTGTGCAAGCTTCGAACGAGACAAAGGTGCCAGCCCAAATCATTATAGACGCCGCCGCACGGACTGGATGATGTAGTCGCGCGTCGCAACCAGAACAGAATCCGAAATTCGCGAATCGGGCGCAATGCGGGCCAGTGTGACGGCGCCCACCATGGCGGAGACGATGGCCATCGACTGTTCTGCCCGCTCGCGGAACGGCCCCGTCTCGAGGTGCCTGGCAATCAGCCGGGATAGCTGCAGAAATCCTTCCATGGCTGCGTGACGAGTTCTCTTGTCTCTCCGCGCGAGTTCGCTCCCCAGAGCGGCCAGGGGGCAGCCAGTTCTCGGCTGGTCGCGATGAGCGCGCGACACATACTGATCCACAAGAAGCGGAAGCGCCTGCTCGTGGGGCTTTCCGTTGATGAGCAATCCCAGGTTGGCAACAAGTGACAAAAGAGTCTTGCCGCACGCTTCCAGGACGAGTTGATCCTTGGAAGCAAAATGACGATAGAAGCCCCCGTGAGTAAGTCCCGCAGCAGCCATCACACGCGCGAGCCCCGCCTCGCTGATTCCATTGGCTGCGAACTCGGCGCCTGCCGCTTTGACAATGCGCTCGCGGGTCCTGGCGGTCTCTACTTTTGACTTACGCATAGTGCTTGGTCTCCGAACGTGACGTTCGCGCCCATTGCTATTTGCGCGCCAGCACGACTTGTCCCAGATGGTAGGACACGTGTCTCGCACGGCTGAGCAGGATGCTCAACCGGTTTCGAGTGGGGTTCTTCGTGAGATCCTCATCGGTCATGGTGGTATGGCGCTGCAACCATTCGCCCGGTGAGAGCGCTTCCATCTTGTGAAGCACGTTCTGGTTTACTTCAGCCCAGTATTTCTTCAGGTTTGCCGCGGCCGGCAGCTCCTGGATGGCTTTGTCGGGGTTTTTGATGAACATGGCATCGAGTTCCGGGTGAAGGCGGTCACCTAGGCCCAGAATGGTCAGCATAGCGTCATTCACGGCAGTCAGGTGGCCCAGGAGGTAAAGGACTCGATTCCTGCCGGGCGCGACCTCGCGCTGGAATTGGTCGTCGGTCAGCGAGTCGAACGTCTCGCTGGCCTGAGCGATGGCTTGACGCCACGAGGCTAGCGCAGTGTCAACCATGAGTTGGTCGGTAGTCATGCAAGCACTTCCTTTCGCCGGGCCAAAGCAAGCCCTTGACATTTAGATGTCGTATAACATCTAATAGAATCGCTTAGGCGGCGCGTTCTGTCAACGCCCGAATTGACCAGAACGTGCAGAAGGCTGTTGGAAGGGAAATCTCCATGAACGGAACTGAAATCCGACAACTACACGCCGGAGACGCCGCTGAATATCAGGCCGTTTTTCTGGGAGCATTGCAGTCAGTTCCGGCCGCCTTCGCCGCGGACTTTGGCGAAGAGTCAGCGCGCAGCTCCGATCAAATCGCGGAGCGGTTTCGACGCGAGGTCATCTTCGGAGCATTTGTGGACGGACGCCTGTGTGCAATCGCAACATTCCTGCAGCAAGCTTCCCCAAAGCGGCGGCACGTCGGAATGATATGGAACATGTACGTAGCGGAGGAACGGCGAGGAACAGGGCTCGCCGACATGCTTTTTAAGCATGTTCTCGAAGCGGCCAGCCTGAAAGTGGATCAAGTGGAATTGTATGTCGCAGTCGAAAATTCACGTGGCACGAAGTTTTACCGGAAGTTCGGCTTCGAGTCGTACGGCGTGATGCCGCGTGCGCTGCGGGTTCAGGGCGCGGATTTTGACGCGCTGATGATGGTGAAAAAGTTCCGGTAACAGGTGGTTCGATGGCAACGGGACACGCCGTGCCGAGGCACTATGCGGGCGATGGCGGGTTTTCACTTGGGCTCGTCCGAACGGTCCACTCGCTAGGCTTTGGCGTGGCGCTCGCTATTTGGTTTTGAGCCGCTCAGCGCGAAAAACAAAATGTAGAGGTAGCAAATCACCGGCAAAAAGAAAGCGTGATGAATTCCGATCCGGTCTGCAATCCAGCCTTGCGCTAGCGGAATAATGGCCCCGCCAACGATAGCCATGATCATGATTCCGGAGCCATCGCCAGTGAGAGGGCCGAGCTCCGCCACACCCAGTGTGAAAATGCTCGGAAACATGATGGAGTTGAAGAAACCGACAAAGATGATGCTCCACATGGCGAAGTGTCCCGTGGTCAGCATCGAGGTCGCAACCAGCCCCGCGGCGCAAATGGCGCAAACCCCCAGCAAGTTTCCGGTTTTGACTTTCTGCAGCAGACCGGAACCGATGAAACGCCCGACCATCGCGCCACCCCAGTAGAAGGCGACAAAACTTGCCGCAACCCGTTCTGTAAACCCGCCAATCTCGGGCTGGGTGAAGTAGTTCACCAGGAAGCTCCCGATGGAGACTTCCGCTCCTACATAGACGAAGATGGAGACCGCGCCAAAGACGAGATTCGGATGGTTCCAGATCGAGTCGTCCACCTTTTGGCCGACCTTGTGTTGCGCATGTTCGATTTTAGGCAACTTGAAACTGCCGATGGCCAGGGCCAGAACGACCAACGCAATGCCGAGGCCCACATAAGGAGTTTTGACCGTGGCCGCTTCGTGCAAGCGATAGGCCTGCAAGGCGTCTGGCGCCATTGCCCGTATCTCGTCCATGGCTTTGGGCGCGGCGCTCAGAATCAGCAGTCCGCCGAAGAACGGAGCTAGAAATGTGCCCAGGGAGTTGAACGCCTGCGTCAGATTCAGGCGGCTGGAAGCGGTTTCTGGCTTGCCAAGCACCGTCACGTAGGGATTGGCGGCCACTTGCAAGCAGGTGATGCCAGCGGCTAGGACAATCAGCGCGCCCAGAAAGAGCGGGTACGACGGGACGCTCGCCGCGGGAACGAACAGGAATGCCCCCAAGCCCATCATCAGCAAACCGGCAACCATGGACCGCTGGTAACCAATCCAGTCGATAATCTTGGCGGAGGGTATAGAGAAAATGAAATATGCTCCAAAGAATGCGAATTGAATCAGCATCACTCGCGCATAGCTCAGGTCGAAAATGGATTTCAGGTGGGGGACGAGAATATCGTTCAGGCAGGTGAGAAAGCCCCACATAAAGAACAAGCTGGTCACAATCGCCAATGGGCCGGAAGAACTGACTGAGCTTTCACTCGTTACCGCAGGACTCTTAACGGGTACATTTACCATCGGCTGTCACGTCCATTCTTCGCCTAGAAACTGCCGTTCCGCATTCAGCGAGGTCCCGCCATCGTGCCTGCTTGAGCCGCGCTGGATGATGCCACATTTGGCCCGAATAAAGAACCCGCCGCGAGGCCGTCAGGGACGCCAGCACGTTGATGCCGGCCTTGCCGAAAATGCCTGAAGCGCCAAGTACACCTGTTCCGCTCTTAGAGGCGCGACAAGCCGGCCGATGCTGCGAACTGCCGCCGCTGGGCGCGACCCTTGATTATTATTAATATTGCCGCAATCAAGCAGGTGAGGATACCCCCTTATTTTCCCTCAGAATAGCGCAAACTGTGTGATTCGCATCGCGTATAGCAATATTCCAGCAATGGTGTTTTTAGGAGGACCATTGACACGCCTCCAGCCTCACCGTAGCATCGCCATCACTGGCCGCAAACCCCGCAATCGAGCGCGCCGGAAGAGAGGCCCCTCATGAGCCTTCGTGATTTCATCGCCAAACAGTGGATTGACGTCATCGAATGGGTTGAGCCGGAAGACGGCATCCTCGCCTATCAGTACCCCATGCAGGACCGCGAGATCCAGAATGGCGGCCAGCTGACGGTCAGGGCATCGCAATTCGCGGTTTTTGTAAATGAAGGAAAACTGGCGGATGCCTTTGGTCCAGGTCTGTACACGCTGACGACGCAGACGCTGCCCATCCTCACCTACCTCAAGAACTGGGACAAGGCGTTTAAGTCGCCGTTCAAGTCCGATGTGTACTTCTTTTCGGCGCGGACGCAGACCGACCAGCATTGGGGCACGCAGAACCCCATCTCCATTCGCGACAAGGAATTCGGCGCGGTGCGTCTCCGCGGCTTCGGCATTTATTCGTATCACCTGAGCGACGCAAAAACGTTCTATACCAAGATCAGCGGCACGAGGGACATTTACCGGGTCGCGGACCTGGAAGGCCAGCTGCGCAACACCATCATCGCCAAAATGACCGATACGTTTGCCGCCAGCCAGGTGCCGTTCCTCGATATGGCCGCGAATCAGGGCGCGCTTGCGGAGAAAATCAGCGAACAGTTGAAGCCTGCCTTCACCGACTATGGGCTTACTCTGGACAGTTTTGTGGTTGAAAACCTTTCGCTCCCCGACGAGTTGCAGAAAGTGCTCGACCAGCGCATCAGCATGACCATGCTCGGCGACATGGGCAAATTCACGCAGTACCAGGTAGCGCAGGCGATTCCCATCGCGGCCGCGAATGAAGGCGGCGGAGCGGTCGGCGTGGGCGCGGGGCTTGGTGCCGGCGTGGCCATGGGCCAGGCCATGATGGACGCGGTAAAGAAATCCACTTCGACGCCAGCAGCTGGAGCGGCACCCGCGGCTGCCGGCACTCCCGCCGCGGACACGAAATTCTGCAGCGAATGCGGCAAGCCCATCCCGCGCAGTTCCAAATTCTGCCCGGAATGCGGGAAGCCGCAGCCATAGTGCGGCCTCGCGCCATGAGCGGAATCGAGTGGGTTGTGGAAGCCTTTGGCTGCGCGGCGCAGTCGCTGCGAGATCCCGTGGTCTTAGACAAACTCTTCCGCAAAATGATCGGCGAGATGAAGCTCCGGCCGGTTGGCGAAACGCAGTGGCATCAGTTTCCCGGAACCGGAGGAATCACCGGCCTCTGCCTGCTCGCGGAGTCGCACCTCGCGTGCCACACCTTTCCGGAACACGGTTCGCTCTGCCTGAATTTGTTCTGCTGCGTTCCCCGCGCGGAGTGGGATTTTGAAGCCGTTCTCGAAGATCTCTTCGCGGCGGATTCGGTGACGGTCCGCCGGCTGCAGCGTCCTTACGAACTGAAATTGAAGCAGGTTGCCAGTGACTGACGAGAATGCTCTTGCAGCTGAGCCTCGGAGCCCTTCGCGATGACGCAGCCTGTTGCCAACTGTCCCAATTGCGGTGCAAAGATTGTTTTTCGCTGGTCCAGCAGCGTCCAGACCGTCTGCGAATACTGCAAAAGCATTCTCGTGCGCACGGATGTGGACCTGAAGAAAGTCGGTCAGGTCGCGGATCTTCCTCCGGACAGCTCTCCTATTCAGATCAACACCGAGGGGGTCTATCGCAACAAAGCATTCGTGGTGGTTGGCCGCATCCTTTATGAGTACGACCAGGGCGGCTGGAACGAGTGGCACGTGATGATGAACGACGGCGCGAGCGCGTGGCTCTCTGACGCGCAGAACGAATACGCGGTGTCGTGGTCTTTGAAAGCGCCAAACCTGCCGGCCGCCGGACAAGTCCAGGTGGGCCAGCAATTCACCTGGAACAACCAGAGCTACTCCGTGACGGTCATCACGCCGGCGCACTACCGCGGCGTCCAAGGCGAGCTGCCCTTTCCGTATTGGGACAAGACCGATGTCACCTTCGTTGATCTCCGCACCGAAACCGGGAACTTCGCCACCCTGGACTACAGCGATCCCGAACCAGCTCTGTATCTCGGCGAATTCGTCGAGTTCGAGGATTTGAAGCTGAAAAATCTTCGCAGTTTTGAGGGCTGGTGATGGGCGCCGGCACTCCGCCGTTTCCTGGGCCGCCGAAGCCGCAGGCGAAGGCTCTCAATTGTCCGAAGTGTGGGGCGGCCATTATCCTGCGTTCGTTCGGGCAGGCCGAAACGGTTGTTTGCAGCGGTTGCCATTCGATCCTCGACGCCAAAGATCCGAACCTCGCCATTCTTCAGCAATTCGCAGCCGCCACGAGCGTTTCGAAGCCGCTCATTCCTCTCGGGACGCGCGGCAAACTGCGTGGCACGGACTACGAAGTCATCGGTTTTCAGAGCCGCCACATTACGGTAGAAGGAGTCGCGTACTCCTGGCACGAATATCTGCTATTCAATCCTTACAAGGGTTTTCGCTATCTGAGCGAATACAACGGCCACTGGAACGACATCAGCATTTGCAAGCAGTTACCAATGCTCGAGAGCGGGTTTTCCGCTGGCACCGGCGGCAGTGCGAACTACCTTGGCGAGGAATACAAGCATTTTCAGAGTTCGGAGGCCAACACGGATTTTGTTCTCGGTGAATTCCCTTGGCAAGTCCGCGTGGGCGAACATGCCGCCATCACCGACTACGTGCATCCGCCGCGCGTCCTGTCCAGCGAAAAGCTCGACAAGGAAGTTACCTGGTCCATTGGCGAATACATGTACGGCCGGGAGATTTGGGACACTTTCAAACTTCCGGGCAGCCCGCCCGAAGCCGTCGGCGTCTACGAAAACCAGCCGTCGCCCGTCACGATCAATGTCACAAGCATTTGGCTGGCGTTCGCGGCGTTCGCCGTTTTTCTCCTGGTCCTCATGATCGGCTTCGACCTGCGCGCCAAGAAGGAGCGGGTCCTCCACGAGACGTATCAATACGATCGCGCCGAAGCCAAGGGCGAGACTTCCTTTGTCACCGATGTTTTCGAATTGACCGGACGCATTTCAAACGTGCAAGTGAAAACTCACGCTCCGGTCGACAATCATTGGATCTATCTCAATTACGCGCTCATCAACCAGGATACCGGGGAGGCCTGGGATTTTGGCCGGGAAGTCAGCTACTACCACGGCTATGACAGCGACGGTTCCTGGACCGAGGGGAAGCAGAGCGATTCCGTGGTGGTCCCCAGCGTGCCTCCCGGCCACTACTATCTGCGGATCGAACCGGAGGCGGATTCCTCGCTTCCGAGGATTCCTTATAGCGTCGACGTGATTCATGATGTACCGGTGTTCGGGATTTACGGTATCGCCTTTCTCGTTTTACTCGTGCCACCTCTTCTGATTTCCTGGCGCGCATTTGCGTTTGAGCGGTCCCGGTGGTCTGAAAGCGATCATCCGCCGTTGCAGCTTCCGGGGACGACAAGCAGTTCGGAGGACGACAGCTAATGTTTCGAAAACTCTATCTTCTGTTTGGATTCCTGACGCTCAGCACCGCGGCGTTTGGCCAGTACCGGGGCTGGAGCCTTGATACCGTCAATCAACTCAAGAACGTTCCAAAGTCGGTCCGCGATAATCCGGGCTCGTACCGTTCGGTTTACAGCGGGTATCACCACTACACCGGAGGAAAATAAGATGAACCTCGTTCCCCTCGGCAACATCATCAGCGCGCTGGTCTTCGCGTTTATCGGGATATTCATCTTTGTGCTCGCGTTCATCGTGATGGACAAGCTCACGCCCTACCATCTCTGGAAAGAGATCGTGCAGGAGCACAACATGGCGCTGGCCATTCTGGTGGGCGCGATGTCTCTCGGCATTTGCATCATCATCGCCGCGGCGATTCACTAGCGCATGGGCATCCTGCTGTTCATTTCCGTGCTGCTGGTCGCGGCCTGCGGCCTCATCTATGAGCTCGTCGCCGGCACGCTCGCCAGCTATTTGGTTGGCGACAGCGTTTTTCAGTTCTCCACCATCATCGGCACCTATCTTTTCGCGATGGGGATTGGCAGCGCTCTTTCCCGCTATATTCATCGCGGCCTTGCATATCGCTTCGTGTGGATCGAGCTTCTCCTCGGCGTTATCGGCGGGTTTTCTTCGGCGCTGCTCATGCTTGCGTTTGCGTTCACCCAGGGGTTCGAACTAATCCTGTACGCGCTGGTCATCGTCATGGGCGTTCTGGTCGGCCTTGAGATTCCGCTGCTGATGCGCATCCTCCGCGACCGCTACCAGTTCCGCGATGTCATCGCGCATGTTCTTACGTTCGATTATCTCGGCGCGCTCGGCGCTTCGCTCTTGTTTCCCATTCTGCTCGTGCCGCGGCTCGGTCTGGTGCGCTCGGCGATGCTTTTCGGCCTGATCAACGCGGGCGTCGCTCTCTGGAGCACGTTTCTTTTTGCGAATCAGCTTCCGGGCGCGCGCGGGTTGCGCGTGGCGTGTCTTGTGGTTCTATGCGGGTTGGGCGCCGGGATTGCCGAAGCGAAGCACATCACCGCCACGGCCGAGGACAATATCTACGCTGACGACATTATCTTCGCGCGGGATTCCCGTTACCAGCATCTGGTCCTCACGCGCTTCAAGGATGACCTCCGGCTTTTTCTCAATAGCCACCTGCAATTCAGCTCGCGCGATGAATACCGCTACCACGAAGCCCTCGTGCATCCGGGACTCGCCGCCGTGCCAGCTCCGCGCCGCGTGCTGATTCTGGGTGGCGGCGACGGCCTTGCCGTCCGCGAGATTCTCAAGTATCCGCAAGTCGAAAGCATCACTCTCGTCGATCTCGATCCGGAGATGACTAGGCTTTTTTCCTCGCATCCCATGCTGACCAAGCTCAATCAGAAATCGCTGCTTTCTCCGCGGGTGCACGTGATCAATGCGGACGCGTTCCCCTGGGTGGATTCCAATACGGACAGTTTCGATTTCATCGTCATTGATTTCCCCGATCCCACGAACTATTCCCTGGGCAAGCTCTACACGACCGCGTTTTACCGCGCCGCCGCGCGCCACCTCAGCGCCCAGGGATTCATGGTGGTGCAAAGCACTTCGCCGATGTTCGCGCGCGATTCCTTTTGGTGTATCGCACAAACGCTGAAGCAAGCAGGGCTGCAAACGTATCCGTATCACGCCTACGTCCCGTCGTTCGGCGAATGGGGTTTCGTCCTTGCCGGCACGCATGCATACACTTTTCCCAGCTCGTTTCCTGCAGGATTGCGTTTCGTCAATGCAGACGGCCTGGCCGTGCTCTTCCAGTTTCCGCCGGACATGGCGCCGCTCTCCATGCCCCCGAACCAGCTCAACAGCCAGGTGCTCGTGCGCACCTATGAAAACGACTGGAAGGACATCAGTCATTGAAGCTGGGCCGCCGCAAATTCCTTGGCCTGAGCAGTGCGGCGCTCGTCGGTCTATCCCTGAAAAGCGAAAAGAAGATCGAAGGATCGTTCGTCAACGATTCTTTCCAGATGGGCCATCTTCTACGCGATCGCGCCGGGTTTCCGCCCGCAAAGCGCGTCGAGAAAGTTCCCGTCGTGATTGTCGGCGGTGGAATCGCCGGTCTCAGCGCCGCGTGGCGCCTTCGCAAGCGCGGCTTCACCGATTTCGTTCTTCTGGAGATGAACGCGCAGCCCGGCGGCAACGCCCGCTGGGGTGAAAATGAAATCACTGCCTATCCTTGGGCCGCGCACTACGTGCCCGTTCCTGGCCCGAAGGCCGTCTACGTTCGCGAGCTTTTCGAAGATCTTGGCGTCTTGAAGAACGGCCAGTGGGAAGAACGTTATCTCGCGTTCTCGCCGCAGGAGCGGCTCTATCTCTACGGCCGGTGGCAGGAGGGCATCGAGCCCGCCGTTGGCCTCACTCCGAAAGATCGCGCCCAGTTTCAGCGCCTGGAAGATCTCTTCAGCGAGTTTCGCAAGAGCGGCTCGTTCACCATACCACTTGAGCTGGGGCTCTCCCCAAAATACCAGGATCTGGATCGCCTATCGTTTTCCGATTGGCTTCGCCAGCAAGGTTTCGATTCGCGCCTCCTGCACTGGTACATGAACTACGTCTGCCGCGATGATTATGGCGCGCTCTCGAGCGATACTTCCGCCTGGGCCGGAATTCACTATTTCTCTTCGCGCGAGCCCGAGGAAAAAGGCCCTCTCACCTGGCCGGAAGGAAACGGCTGGATCACCCGCCGCCTCCTCGAACGAGTGGGAGAAAATATTCGCACCAGCCAGATGGTAGATCGCATTGCGCAAACGCGCCGCGGGGTCAGCGTCTTTGCCGGCGATGCCGAATTTCAAGCCGAATTCGCCATCTTCGCGGCACCCACGTTTTTGGGACCATACGTTTTGGAGAATTTCCCCCGACTGCACGATTTTGTCTATTCTCCCTGGCTTACCGCCAACATAACGCTGGATCGCTATCCCGATTCCCGCGGTGCCGAGCCTTCCTGGGATACTGTTTTTCTCGATTCGCCCTCTCTCGGCTACGTGGATGCCATGCATCAGAGCCTGCGCACGCACGTGGACAAAACGGTCTGGACCTTTTATTGGGCCCTGGTGGAAGGCCCGCCCTCGCAAAATCGTCAGCTCTTGCTCGAAAAAGATTGGGCCTACTGGAAAGAAGCAATTCTCCATGACCTTGAGCGAGTCCACTTCGACATTCGGCAGTGTGTGTCCAGGATTGACATCATGCGCATGGGGCACGCCATGATTCGTCCTGCGGTTGGTTCGATCTTTTCCGAAGAACGCCGGCATTTGGCACGGTTCAATGACCGAATCCTTTTTGCCAACTCCGACCTCAGCGGCATCTCCATTTTTGAGGAAGCCCAGTATCACGGCGTGGAGGCTGCCCAAAAGGTGCTCGTGAAACTCCACGGCCGGCCCTGAGCCCAAGACTCCAATTCAACTGGCCCCCATTTTGGCTGTAACTTTCCCGCGGCCGGTGACTCCCATTCAGACGGGGCAGAAGCGGTTGGTCTGTCCGCATGGAAGAAGTAGGCCCGTTTCGAAGTTCCGGCATCCAACCTAAACAAATGCACGTAAAATAGGTTTGGAGGAGAAACGCTCCGTAACGCGAGAGGATTGCAATGTTGATTCGAAGAAGCTCAGATTTGACTTCCGCCGATGTCACGCCCAAGTCCGTCTACCTGAACCGCAGAAGATTCTTGCGCGCGATGGGAATCGTGGGCGCGGCGGCGGCCACCGGCAAAGGCCTCTTCGATCTGGCGTTGCCGCCGCAAGCCGCTTACGCCGGGACAAAATTTACCGACCTAATCAAAAGCCCCTTCAGCACCACCGAAAAGCAAAACACCTTCGAAGACGTGACGCACTACAACAATTTCTACGAATTCGGCACCAGCAAGGGCGATCCTGCCAAGAATGCCGGCAAGTTCAACACCTCGAATTGGAAAGTGTCCGTCGAAGGCGAGGTCAAGACTCCGCGCAAATTCACAATGGACGAGATTTTGAAGATCGCGCCGCTCGAGGAGCGCATCTACCGGCATCGTTGCGTCGAGGCCTGGTCCATCGTCGTGCCCTGGATCGGTTTTTCCTTCAGCAGCCTCGCGAAGCTCGTTGAGCCGACGCCTAAGGCGCAGTTCGTGGCCTTTGAAAGCTATTTCGATCCTCAGCAGATGCCGGAAGCAAAGTATGCCGGAATTGATTTCCCCTACGTCGAAGGATTGCGGCTGGACGAAGCCATGAACCCGCTCGCGCTCCTTTGCGTTGGGATGTACGGTGAAACGCTGGCCAACCAAGACGGCGCTCCTGTGCGCATGATCCTGCCCTGGAAGTACGGGTTTAAGAGCACGAAGTCGCTCGTCAAAATTAAATTCCAGCAGAAAATGCCGCCGACGACCTGGAACCGCCTGGCGTCCAATGAATACGGTTTCTACGCCAACGTAAACCCCACCGTGGACCATCCGCGCTGGAGCCAGGCCAAAGAACGCCGCCTTGGCGAAATTTTCAAGCGCCCCACGCTGATGTTCAACGGCTACAGCGATCAGGTCGCCGCTATGTACAACGGCATGGATCTGAAGAAAAATTACTAGGCTGGGATCTCGGCGTGCACGCACTCCTTACCAGTAAATGGACCAAAGTCGCCCTCTTTCTCATTTGCCTGATCCCGTTCGGCGATCTGGTCTGGCGCATCATCAGGAGCGATCTCGGCGCGAATCCCGTTGAGTTTCTTCAGCACGCCACCGGCGACTGGACTCTGCGTTTTCTGATCTTCACCCTGTGCATCACGCCATTCCGCAAATTGTTCAAACTCCCGGACCTCATCCGTTTTCGCCGCATGCTCGGACTCTTCGCTTTTTTCTATGTATGCTTGCACTTCCTCACCTATCTTGGGCCGGACCAGTCTTTCGATCTCGCCGCCATGTGGAAAGACGTCGCTAAGCGCCCGTTCATCACCGTGGGTTTTCTCGGCTTCGTTCTGCTGATTCCTTTGGCCCTTACTTCCACGGCCGGTTGGATTCGCAGGCTGGGCGGCAAGCGCTGGCAATTGCTCCATCGCGCCATCTACCTGAGCGCCGTGGCCGGCGTGATTCATTATTATTGGCTGGTGAAATCCGATGTCCGCGAGCCGCTTTTTTACGGCGCGCTGGTGGGAATCCTGCTGTTGTGGCGGTTGGGAGATTGGCTGGTGAAGCGAGGCAAGCAAGCGCCCGTCAACGCCGGTGCCCCGCGCGCCTCCGTTACTCCTACCTAAGCGAAGACCGGTGAGGCTCTCTGTCTAGTGGACGGAGGAAGTTCCGTTGTCAGTAGAGGCAGGCTTCTCGTCCAAGTCCAGGCCCCAGAAGTACGGGGCCGGCGTCAGGAACTCAACTCCCACCCGCTGGCCTCTCTCGACTGGATCGCCCAGGTAGACCACGCGGCATTCCTGTTCTTCTTGCGTCTCCGGGTTGGTGAGAACGAGCATTACGCCGTTGTCCACCTCATGCTTCAGCATGAGCAGGCCGCCGTGGGCATTGACGACCACGGTTTCGCAGAACTCGCGGAACTTCTTTCCGTTATGTCCGCGCCCCTGCGCCTGCACCCGGACCCGGTGGAATATGCGGCCGCTGCGGCGCGGCGTTGCTAGCGTGGTTTCGCTCATAGCCCATGTTCGAATGCCTCCGCGGTACCGTCAATCTGTCCCTCCGGACAGGTGTTCCCGATTCGCAACCTTGCGGCGCCCCATGGTGTCCGCGAAAGTCCGTCGTGGCAGCGCACCGTCATGGCCTGCCGGCAGAAAGAGCAACCAAACGGTTGCGTTGTATAACAAACCGCGCTAATATGCAACCCAGAGGTTGCGTACGATGGGCGAACGGATTGAGAAGCGCATCGAGCTGAAGGCGCCGGTTTCGCGGGTCTGGCGCGCGTTGACTGACTACCGGGAGTTTGGCGAATGGTTTCGCGTGAAACTGGATGGGCCGTTCGTGGCCGGCCAGATCTCGCGCGGCCAGATGACCTACCCGGGCTACGAGCACATCCAATGGCAGGCCATTGTCCAGAAAATGGAGCCCGAACGGCTCTTTTCCTTCCTCTGGCACCACTCGTTTGACCCCCATGCAGACATCTTCAAGGAGCCAACGACCCTGGTTGAGTTCCGGCTGGAGAAGATCGACGTCGGTACACTGCTAACGCTCACTGAATCGGGCTTTGAAAACCTCCCAGAGAACCTCCGTCTCGAAGCCTTCCGCAGGAACGACGGAGGTTGGACCGAGCAAATGAAGAACATCGAGAACCATGTTGCCAAAGCGTCTTAGCGGTCGGGCCGCCAAACGGCAGCGCCGTGCGCCGGTATTTGCCGCGTTAGGCGACGAGACGCGCTTATCGCTGGTTGCGAAGCTTTGTGGCGGGCAGCCTCATTCGATCTCTCAGCTGACGCGGGGTTCGAGACTAACCCGGCAGGCGATCACCAAGCATCTTCGGGTGCTCGAGAGGGCTGGAATCGTTCACAGCGTTCGTGCGGGTCGCGAGAGCCGTTTCGAGTTCGATCCGCAGCCGTTGGCGGGAATCAAAGAGTACCTCGACTTCGTTTCCGAGCAGTGGGATCAGGCACTGTCCAGGCTGAAGTCGTTCGTCGAAAACTGACTGCCTGGAATGAAATAGTGCCGCTCCTCGGCGCCGGCCGCCGATCGTCCATCCGCGTCGTGTCCCTACTTGGGCCCGCGGGCGCGGAGTGGCGTCACTCCGGCATCCCGTCCGAAACTCAACGGACGGGAGGTCTTCCTGTTGCACTACGTTTCTTCGTCCGGTCTCGTAACCTTGCTAGTTCTTGTCTGGATGAGCGTGGCGCCAATTCCAGTATTGTGACTGCTCTTTCCTGTTCGACTTCGAGTATTCGTGAGAACTCTTGCGGTTTTCCGTAAGGTACTGCCCCCAGGCGTGGTTTTCGTTGTCATCCCAGTTGTGGTAGTCCTTGTGGTTTCTGTCGTAGACGCGGACCTGAGCTCGGGCCTCTTGTGGGCGGGGGACGGCCAGGAGTGAAACTGGCGCCGCAAGGGCGGCGGTCAGGAATAGCGAAGCAATGTAACGGTGTGCGTTGTGCATGTCGTAGTCCTCTAAATTCAGAATGTCCGCCTTCGGAATCGCGGGAGCCATAACTGTGCACGAGAACCCGGTGGATTCATGCCCCAAACCGCACACACCGACCGGATACGCTTGAGGAATAGGCAACATCCCAGAAGAGCGGAGCGCGCCCGTCACCCTTCGGGCATATCGCCGCCCCCTTGAAAACGGGGGCTATCCTTCCGGCGGATCCTTCTCTCTCCTCGGCGATCTGCTCAGTTTACCAACCATCGCCTGGTTCGCTTGTACTCGGCTGCAAGGCAGTCATAGAATATAGACGAGCGGCTACGGGTCATCCGCAGCTCCACCATCATTCCGCTGCCGCAACATTCGCTACAAGTTTTGCGTATTGATACTCGAAAGGATGGCTAGCCCCTCGGGGCTTCCTATGAACCTTGCTGAATTTATAGAAGGTCGCCGCGACCAGCATCTGGCGGAACTGTGCGAGTTTTTGCGGATTCCCAGCGTCAGTGCCAAGAGCGAGCACAAGCCGGACATCGAGCGCGCCTCGCGCTGGGTGGCGGACCATCTTCGCGCCGCGGGATTCCAGACCGTTGAAATTGTTCCAACCAATCTTCACCCCCTGGTGTATGCGGAATCCCTCGAAGCTCCCGGAAAACCCACGATCCTTTTTTATGGGCACTATGACGTGCAGCCTGCCGAGCCGCTCGACCTTTGGACTTCTCCTGCGTTCGAACCCACCGTGCGAAACGGCAATCTTTTCGGCCGCGGAACGGCCGATGACAAAGGTCAGGTCCATATCCATTTGAAAGCGCTCGAATCCTTGCAGAACGTGAACGGCAAGTTCCCCATCAACGTGAAGGTCTTGATCGAGGGCGAGGAGGAAGTCGGCAGTGTCAGCCTGTGGGACTACGTCCAAAAAAATAAAGAAAAGTTGAAAGCCGACGCGCTCGTTGTTTCCGATACAGCCATGCTCGGGAAAGGCGTTCCGTCCATCACCTACGGATTGCGCGGCCTGAATTATTACCAGATCGAACTGACCGGTCCGGCCCACGACCTGCATTCCGGCGTTTACGGGGGAGCCGTGCCGAATCCCCTCACGATTTTGACGGAACTATTCGCCAAGCTGCACGACAAGAAATTCCGCGCCGTAGTGCCGGGTTTCTACGACCAGGTCGCCAAGGTTTCGAAGGCCGAGCGCAAAGCCCTGAACGCGCTGCCCTGGAAGAAAAAAGAGTTTGAGAAAGCGGTCGGCGCGCCCGCGTACTTCGGAGAGGCCGGGTTCACCACGATCGAGCGCCTTGCGATTCGGCCGACGTTTGAATTGAACGGCATTTGGGGCGGTTACATCGGGGAGGGTGCGAAGACGGTGATTCCTTCAAAGGCGTTTGCCAAGTTCTCGACGCGCCTCGTCCCCAATCAAGATCCTCACAAGATTGCCAAGCTCGTCGAAAAGCACATTCGAACGCTGCTGCCGAAGGCCGTTCATTGCAAATTCGAAGTCTTGAGCACGGGGAAACCATGGGTGGCTCCGTATCACGCGCCGATTTTCAAGAAGGCGCAGTCGGCTCTGGAAAAAGGATTCGGCAAAAAAGCCGTCTTCATTCGCGAGGGTGGCTCGATTCCGTTTGTCACGCAGATGCATGACACGTTTAAAGTGCCGTGCGTGCTCATCGGCTTCGGACTGCCGGACGAAAACGCGCACGCTCCCGACGAGCACATCGCCCTGGAGAACTACTTCGGCGGCATCAAAGCCATCGCCCACTTCTACGCCGACCTCGCCACGCTCTAGGCGAAGTCCTCTCGAGAGACGCAACTGGGTTGAACTCTGCGGGCAAACTGCGCAGTCTTTGACCGTGTGATCGTTTCTCTAAATGGTCGCCAATTGTTGCCGCCGGCCGCTGGCGTATTCATGCAATGCGTCATTCGCCCTGGCAATGGTCCCGAGCGCATCGGCCACCGCGGACAAATCTTTGCCGCGCAAAACGAAATACATTTCATCTTCGTCCAAGCCGGTGTAAACGCGGTTGCCCATGCAGCCCAGACTCAAAATCGAACCATGTTGCAGCGAAGCCGGCAGAGCCATGCAGGTCGGCCGGCCCAGGGCGGGACTGCCACTGGCTACGCCCGCGCGGCTGGCCGCTTCATTCAGCAGCATCGCAGCGGACGGCTTGCACGCGAACAGCACCGCGTCCGGCGCGACCGGCATCTCTCCGAGAGGCGAGTAGACGATTGCGACTGGGGCTTTCCTAAGCCTCGGAATCTGCGGCACCTCTTCCGGCTTCACGTAGCCCAGATCGAACATCATTTTCAGCGTTTGCTCGGTTTCGTTTTCCCGTTCCGGCGAAAGCGCAATGTTGTGGGTGTAGGCGCCTACGGCGCAATTGAAATGATTCTCCGGCACGGTATAGAACACGCGGCCTTCCGCCGCCAGCCGCCAGAAACTGCATCCCGAGGGCTCCGTGCCGTGAAACTTTTCTACGCCTGCGGGCACCGCGTCTAGAAAGGCGACCGCGACTGGCCGTTTTGCCAATTTCACCGCGGCACGGAATCTTTGCTCGAGTTCCTTCCCGTTTTCTTCGGCGCGCATGATTCGAATCTCTCTTTCCTGGGCCATCCGCGAGGATAGCACAGCGCGGAAACGCGCACGAAACTGCAGCTCGAGGCTTGCAAACCGCATTTTCAGAGGGGATTTCCACACACTTCCAAAGAAATTCGCATTTTCCCGGCCTTTTTTGCGGTTTTTCCTTGCGTTATGCGTGGTCCTTGGCTATAGTCCTCCTCGGCCCGGGTTATTCCGCAGGAAACATGGGGCAGTGGACTCGCGGCCTGCTTCGACCCGATCGGAGTGGAAAGACAAATTAGGAGGATAAGCAAACTAGATGGCCAAGCCATTGAGCAAGACGAAGATCGTATCTCATATCGCCGAGAAGGTCGGCTCACCGAAGAAAACCGCCGCTCTCTTCTTTGAAGAGCTGTTCAAGCTCGCCGTGAAAGAAGCAAAGGGCGCGGCAGGCAAGTTCGTCATCCCGGGAATCGGCCGCGTGGTGAAGGCGCACCGCAAGGCGCGCATGGGCCGCAACCCGCAGACCGGCGAGGCAATCAAGATCAAGGCGAAGACCGTGGTTCGCCTGCGCCCGTCGAAGGCGTTCAAGGACGCCGTTCTCAAGTAGGCCAGATTGCATTGAAATTTAGCCCCCGGCGGCCTGAGCCATCAGGCCTTCGGGGGCTTTTCTCTTTTGGGAGGTCGTTAAAGCGTTTTGACGTAGGCGACGACGTCGCTGATCTGCGCCGGTTCCAGCACTTCTTTGAAAGGCGGCATCAGCGAGTCGCCGTTTTCGATCCAGGTTTTCAAGGATTCGGTAGTCACTTTATTGTTGTTGACGCTAAAGGTGCCGCGCCTCGACAGGCCTTTCAGTCCCGGGCCAATTTTCTTTGCATCGCTGTCCGCGTTGTGGCACAACGCACATTTCTTCTCAAAGACATCCTTGCCGCGCGCTACTGCAGCTGCGGACGCTTTCGATCCGCCGCTTGCCGCGGTCTTCCTTGCCGGCGGATCCTGCGCCAGCAATGCTCCTGCAACAGCCAAAGCCGCCATCCCAAGAACCAGGTAGTTCCGCTTCACGATGCCCCCTCATCTTTCGGAATCGAGTCCCGAGCGTGGCCGAGTTTATATTCGCGCGTCCGCCAAGCGGTCACTTCCGCGTGAACGCTCGGTGGCCAACCCTGCGCCAAACCCGACGCTTCCATTCTCTCCGTTCGGCGCCAGCATTTCTACCCCAACACCCGGCACAAAGTACAGGTTCCTTTCGTGCACGCCCCGGACCTTCGTACTTTTGACCGTTACAAAACCATGTGCTAACTATGTCTCATGAGCATGGAGACCCTCACGCGGGCGTGGGAAGTGCTTCAGGACGCCTATCAGGCGCAGATGGAGGGCGACTACGATCGGGCCGTCGAGCTCTATCAGTCCTCGCTGGAGCTCCATCCCACGGCCGAAGCTCACACCTTTCTCGGCTGGACCTACCATTTCCAGGGCCGCCTCGAAGATGCCATTGCAGAGTGCAAGCGGGCCATCGAGATCGATCCCGAATTCGGCAATCCTTATAACGACATCGGGGCTTACCTGATCGAGCAGAGCCGCTTCGACGAAGCGATTCCCTGGCTCGAACGCGCTACCGAAGCGCAGCGCTATGAACCCCGCCACTTCCCGCATTACAACCTGGGCCGCGCGTATCTCGGCAAGGAGATGTACGCCAACGCGATGCGCTGCTTCCAGGAAGCGCTCAATATCGAGCCGCGGTATTCGATGGCGCGCCAGGCGCTCGCCTCGCTGCGCCGCATGGTCAACTGAAAACAGTAATCCGTTTTCAGTGATCTGTGTTCAGTTCCGAAAAATCACACTTCGTTGTCGAAGATTTGTCGAATTTACGAGGATGCTTCCTGCCCGGATGGTTTGACGACCCTATCGTAGATCCACAGCAAGAGCGTGGTGGCAAGACCGATAGCGGTAATGGCCCACCAGAAGAGTTGCGGCTGATGCTCGACTTCGCCGAAATGATGAAGCAGTTTGCCGCCGATTCTTCCCGCAACGAAGGAACCAATTCCCAAGGGCAAGAAGGCGAAGCCCATGTACGTTCCCTGCTGCCCAGAGGGAGCGAGGCGGGAAATATAGTCGTAGTAGCGCGGCTGCTGTGTGAGTTCGCCGAGAGCGACGACCACGAGGGTGGCGTAGGCAGCGATGACGCTGGAATTTAGCGCGACAATCGCAAACGCCACCATGGAAATGAGCGTCCCGAGAATCACGGCGCGGAAGGCGGCGATTTTCTGGGTTAGCACGCTGACTGCGACAGTCAATGCGATTACAAGGACCGGCCCTGTGGCGAGCATCTTCTCCGTATCCGCGGTGGGACTGATGTAGTCGTGAACATAGATCGGCAAGGTGATGAATTCCTGCCAGTAGACGATCCAGTAGCCCGAAAAAATCAGAAGAAACAGCATGAACTTGGGATTGCCAAGCACGTTCCCGAAATTGCGAAGCGTTTCGCCAAGGCTTGCGGTCTGTTTTTCATTCGATCGCTGCGGTTCCTTGAAGAAAAGGATCACCGCGAAAAACATGAGGAACACACTGAAAGCGGAGACACGAAAAACGTTCTCGACGCTCATGTTTTTGTGCACCCAGGAGGCGACAAACGGACCGAGCGCGCCGCCGATATTCACCAGGGTGTAGTAGATCGAATAGCCGATGGAGCGGACATTCTCCCGGGAAGCGCGCGCGGTCGTGCCCACGACGCAGGGTTTCACGAGCGCGACGCCGATGGCCGGAAGCATGAGGATAACGGTGACAAGCGCGACGAGAGGAACGGCGTTCCGAACGGGAGCAAGCCACGGCGACCCGATGGAGCCGAGCAGAAAGTAGGACCCCGCAAGAACGAGATAGGCAAGCGAAAGCGCGCGGCGAAAGCCCAAGCGGTCGGCGATGGCACCGCCGAAAATGGCCAGGAACCAGACCAAGCCGCCGAACAGACCAGTGAGATCGGCAGCGCGTTCGGTTGGGAAACTCAGCGCTTCGTGGAGATAGCGGGCGAGAGAGGCGAAAGCCGCGTAGTAGGAGAGCCGCTCGAAGAGTTCACTGATATTGGCGACCCAGAAGGGCCGCTCGAAGCCGTCGCGGACTTCCTGGAGCCTCTGGCTAAAACTCATGGTGCCTCCCGGGATGCGAGCCGGGATGATAACAGACGTTTTGACAGGCCCCTCCGGAAAACCGCATGGGATGAGCGGTATGAAATTGTTGCTGGCGTAGTTGGGGCATCCTTTGCGGCCTCCGGTGTTCCCGGGAAATCGTATGGCGCGCGATAACAACGTGAAGATGGTGTGAGGCCGAGCGTCACGCGAAGAGGCCGATTACGGAAACAAAGCGGAGTGGAAAGAGAGAGACGCTTCGAGGTGGGAAGCGAAGTACGGCCAGTCGTGGCGGCCGGGGTAGAGATGAAATTCGTGGGGAATCTTGCGCGAAGTGAGGACTTTGTCGAGCGCGACGGCTCCGGAGTCGAAGCCGAAATCGTCTTCGGAGCCGCAGTCGAAATAGAGTTTCAATCCTGAGAAGGGGGCGGTGCGGGCCCGCGTGAGCGGGCTGTTGTGCTCCCAGAATTCAGGATCGGGAGGCACTCCAAAAACGCCACCAAGGACGCGGGCACGGCCGGGCGTGCCGGCATTTCCGGAAAGGAAGACGGGAAGTTTTTCGATGAGGGCCGCGCTGTGTGCACTGACGGAAGAGAACAATTGCGGATGGGCGAAGGCGAGATGGAAAGCCCCGTAGCCGCCCATGGAAATGCCCGAGATCGCGCGGTTGGCGCGGCCGGGGCGGGCGCGGTAGTGGCGCTCGATGAATGGAAAAAATTCCTGCAGCAGAAAATCTTCGTAGCGAACCTGGCCGTCGCGGGAATTGATGTAGAAGCTGGCCGCCCCAGCAGGAGTGGCGATGAGGAAATCCTTGAGGCGGCCTTTCTCGCGGAGATCTTCGACGAGATTCCAGCCGCCGGTATGGAGGAACGTCTGCTCGTTGTCGCCGAGTCCGTGGAGGAAGTAGAGAATCGGAAAGCGGCGGGTTTTATCGGCGTCAAAGCTCGGAGGCAGGAGAACGCAATAGGGAACGGGGCGAGCGAGGATTTTGCTGGGGACGGAGTTGCACTCGACGCGGCCGGAGGAGGCAGAAGCAGAAGGGAGGGAAAGGAAGTACAGGAGGTTCAGGAGATAAAGGAAAAGACAAATTCTCCGCTTCGCAGCGGACGGGAATCTTGGGAACGAATCGTTTGGAATCACGCAAACATTCTACTCATAACGGAGGGCTTCGACGGGATTGAGACGCGCGGCGCGCGAGGCGGGGTAAAGTCCCGCAGCCAGGCTGACGAGCACGGCGAAGGCGACTGCGAAGAGGACCAGCCACCAGGGAACGGAGGAGATATCCACGCCGGGAAGATTCTGGCGATGAAGATAGACGTTGGTGCCGAACGTGAGAGCACGGCCGATAAGCCAGCCGAGGAAGGCGCCGAAGATTCCGCCGAAAAGACCCATCACGCCGGCTTCGACGAAGAAAAGCTGCTTGACGTCGCGGTCGGCGGCCCCGAGCGCTTTGAGGACGCCGATTTCGCGGCGGCGTTCGAGGATGGCCATGACCAGCGTGTTGATGATCCCCAGCGTGGCAACGGCCAGAGCCAGGCTGCCGAAAATGCCGAGAAGAAGATCGAACACCGAGAAAAAGATGCGCAGGCTCTTGGAGGCGTCCAGAAGAGAAAACGCGCCGAAGCCCATGTTCTTGATGGAGGCTTCCAGGGCTTCGACGTGGGCCGGACCCTTGGCGCGAACGGTGAGGCTGGCGAACGTGGGAGTGGAAGAAGTCCCGCGAACAATGTCGCGCAGATCGTTGACCTGCGCGGCGCGCAGGGTCATGGCGACTTGCAGCGGAATCAGCAAGCGGCCGTTGCCGTACCCTCCAAACCCGGCAGCGGGCTCAGTGTCCACCACGCCGACGATGCGCAAGCGCATTTCTTTCGGCACTACAGAGAAGCCACCGGGCAATGATTCGGAATTGGAGGAGGAGGCGGCACCGGAATCTGCTGCAGTGGCTGGCAGCGATTGCCGCTCGGCGTAGCGCAGGACGAGTTCCTTGCCGATAAGAGCCGACGTTTGCGGATTGAGCTCCTTGGCGAACTCGCTTTGCAGAATCGTCTCGAATGCGCCGTCGCTCGAGAAAAAGGAACCTTGCATGCCGTCAAACGATCCGCTCACTTTGGACGATGCGGGCATGCCGGCAACCATGGTGGCGAAGGGCTTGCCGTCATAGCGGACCTCCGTGAAAAAACGAACTTGCGGATAGACTTCGACAACGTTGGGGAGGCGGGAGATCTCCTGGCGCGCGTCTTCGTCCAGCAGGCGCGGGGGCTTGTCGGATGGAGCTGGCATGGCCTCGCGGCCCATGCCGCGAAGATTCATGCGCGGCGTGACGAACACGGAATCGAACAAGCCGCTCTGCGAAAGACGTTTGGAGGCCAGCTGCTGGAGGCCCACGCCAAGCGAAAGCATGGCCACGAGCGACGCCACCCCGACGGCGATGCCGAGAGTCGTCAGCGAATTGCGCAGAATGGCTTCCCGGAGATTGCGCAGCGCGAGATCGCTGAGGTCGCGGGGCTTCATCGCGCGGCTCCGTTCGAAAGCAGCTTGCCGTCGCCCATGACGGCGAGGCGATCGGCGAAGCGTTCGGCGAGCGGACGCTCGTGCGTCACCATGACGATCGTCATGCCGGGATTTCTCTGGATTTCCTTTAGCAGCGTGAGGATGGATTCGCCCGTTGTGCTGTCGAGATTCCCGGTGGGCTCGTCGGCGAGAAGAATTTTCGGGCGGTTGACGAGCGCGCGGGCGATCGCCGCGCGCTGCTGCTCGCCGCCAGAAAGTTCGCTGGGCCGGTGGCCGCTGCGTTTTTCGAGGCCGACGCGCCCCAGCGCGTCGTGCACGCGGGCGGCGCGGTCGCCGCGCTCGACTTCGGCGAGGCGCAGGGGGAGCTCCACATTTTCTTCGAGAGTCATGCGCGGCAGGAGATTGAACGATTGGAAGACCATGCCCACGGTCTGGCGCCGGTAGCGCGCCAGATCGAGCGAAGAAACCTTTGAGAGGTCCTGACCTTCGGCGATCACCGCGCCGGAAGTGGGCCGGTCCAAGCCGGCGATGAGATTGAGCAGCGTGGATTTTCCCGACCCCGAACTGCCCAGCAGCGCGAGGAATTCGCCCGTTGGTAGATCCAGCGAAACATCATCAACGGCGCGGATCACGGCTTCGCCCATGCTGTAGTGGCGGGAAATATGCTCGAGACGAATGGCGGGTTGGGAATCGGGCATGGAGGTTCGATCTCAAGAATACTACGCAGCGGGCCCTCCTAGGGTTACCAACTGTTGCGCACCCCTTCCTGGAGCAGGGATTTCCGGTTCGCGGGGGCAAGTTTTGCACACCCGAAAAGCCCTCGGCCCTGAACGCCCAAGCTACAGATGCGTGGCAAAGCGGATAGAATGTGGCCGGGCGCGGAGGAACACGTGAAACGAGTACTGTGGCTGGCAGTTGCAGGGTGGTTTGCGGGGGGCGCCTCAGCGTCGGGACAGAAGCCGCCCCTGTTGCCGGAAAAGGATGTGGCCGCGCTTGCGAATGAGTTGAGCGGAGAAACGGCCAAGCGAAATTTGGAAGGGATCGCCCGGTTTCACAGGCAACGCGGGTCGCAGGGCTTTCATGCCGCGGCGGAATTGGTGGCGGAACGGGCGCGCGCGTATGGATTGAGCGATGTGGCGATTCTCCAGTTTCCTGCCGATGGGAAGGTTTTTTATGGGACGCAGAGGTCAAGGCCGGCTTGGGACGCGGAGGCAGCCGAACTATGGGAACGGAAGGACGACGGCGCAGCATGGAAGACCGCGAGTTACGAGGCGGAGCCGGTTGCGCTCGCTGAGGACAGCGAGTCGGCCGACGTGACGGCAAAGTTGGTCGATGTGGGGGAGGGGACGAAAGAGAGCGATTACGCGGGTAAGAATGTGCAGGGACAGATTGTGCTGGTCGCATCACCGCCGGGAGCGGCACAGGATTTGGCGGTGGGGGAATTTGGGGCGGCAGGGATTGTGAGTTATGCGCAGAACCAGAAGACGGCTTGGTGGGGCGAAGACGAGAATTTGATTCGCTGGGGACATTTAGAGACATTTTCAGCGAACAAGACGTTTGCGTTCATGGTGTCGCTGAAAACGGCGCGAGCGATGAAGAAGCGGCTGGCGAAAGGAGAAACGATCACGCTGCATGCAGTGGTGAAGGCGGGGCAGCATGCGGGGAACTATGAGGTGGTGACGGCGACGATTCCGGGGGCGGATCCCCAGCTGAACGAGGAGGAGATTGCGTTTTCCTGCCACCTGGATCATCAGCGCCCAGGGGCGAATGACAATGCCAGCGGGTGCGTGACGATACTAGAGGTGGCCCGCACACTACAGAAGTTGATCAATGAGGGAAAGCTGGCGCGGCCGCCGCGGACGATACGATTCTACTGGCCACCCGAGATCGAAGGAACCATGGCTTTGCTGACTTCTCCTCCGCGGACGTACACGATGGCAGTTCAGACAAAGCCGAACTTCGACGGGTCGGTTTCCCTACCACAGTCTGGCGGGGGCTCCTTAACACAAACAGGCCCCGCTTTAACCAAGCGAGTCAAAGCAGTGATTCACATGGACATGGTGGGCGGAGGGCCGGAGACGAAGGCAGTGTTTCACGTCACTCGCGGGCCGATGAGCTTGCCGAGCTTCGTGCATGACGTGGCCTGGGCATTCGCCGAGTTTGTGAACGAGGAGTCGTACAGATTCGCGGCGACGGGCGAGGCGAAGTATCCGTTCGTGGCGCCAGAGGGCGGCAAAGAGCCGCTGCGCGCGGAGTCTTCCGCCTACACCATGGGGAGCGACCACGATGTGTATCAGGATTCCTCGTTCGGGATTCCGGCGATTTATCTGAACGACTGGCCGGACCGCTACATTCACACGAATTTCGATGCCGCAGCGAACATCGACCCGACGAAGTTGCAAAGGGCGGCGTTTATCGGAGCGGCGAGCGGCTATTTTCTCGCGAACCGTTCGAACGAGGATGCGCTTGCACTATGGAGTCTTACCAAGCGGGGAGCCATCGAGCAGCAGTTATTTCGCGGAGAGCGCAGCGAGAATCTTACTGCGGATGAGAGAGTCCGAGCGAATTTGCCATCCTGCCTTTATGAAACCAAAGTTCTCGAACCATTGCGGTCGATGATCAACGCATTGCCCCTGGAATCGCGAGAAGGGTTTACTGCTGATATGCCGAAATGCTCGACGGCGTATGCCCCTGCGGGTCCGCTTGATCCTACAGTGGCCGGAGCGATTCGATTGGTTTGCCATCGCTCAAATCAACCGAAAGGACCGCTGACGGTGTTTGGGTATGACTATTTTGCGGATCATAGGAAGGCGGCGGGAGTGGCAACGCCAAAGCTGTTGAGTTATGAGGGATTGTGGGGCGCAGGGGAAGAATACGCATATGAAGCGCTGAATTTTGCCGACGGGAAACGAAACGCTCTGGAAATTCGCGATGCGGTGTCGGCGGAATATGGGCCGGTGCCACTGGAGCTGGTGGTGGAGTATTTGAAAGTGCTGGAGAAAATCGGGGTCGTGGAACAGGGGAAGTAAACGCGATTCATCCGAGGGCTCGTTACGGGCGCGATCGAAGGACCATGTTGCGAAGAGGCACAACCGCCGCGGGGAGGTGCCCCTTGGAGTGCCCATGCAAGGTGGTGTGCTAGCATCGAAGATTGTGCATGGAGCGGGAGTCCGGGTAGATGGCGGCGACGATGAAGGCGTTGCGGAAGATGCGGGCCTCCAGGGGCTTAGAGATGGATACCGTCACGGTGCCGGCGATCGGGCCGACCGACGTGCTGGTGCGCGTGAAGACGGCTTCGATTTGCGGGACGGATTTGCACATTTATGGATGGGACCGCTGGTCGCAGGGCCGCATCAAACCGCCGGTGACGCTGGGCCACGAATTTTGCGGCACGGTCGAGCGAGTGGGTGATGAAGTGCGCGCGGTCATGGCGGGAGATTTTGTCAGCGCGGAGATGCACGTCAACTGTGGGCATTGCCACCAGTGCCGTCTGGGCGAAGCACACATCTGCCAGAACCTGCGCATCATCGGCATCGATCAGGACGGCGCGTTCGCCGAGTTTGTGAAAATCCCGGCGTCGAATATCTGGAGGCTGGATCCGGCGATTCCGGAGCATTACGGCGCGATTCTCGATCCGCTGGGGAACGCCGTGCACACCGTACTCGCCGGGCCGATCGCGGGGCAGACGGTTTTGGTGACAGGCTGCGGGCCGATTGGACTGATGTCCATCGCGGTGGCGAAGGCGTGCGGGAGCTCGACGGTTTTTGCCACGGAGACGAACGAGCAGCGCCGCGCAATGGCCAAGAAAATGGGCGCGGACATCGTGCTGAATCCATCCGCGGAAAATGCCGTGGCAAAAATTCTCGCCGAAACCGGCGGGACGGGCGTGGATGCGCTGCTTGAAATGTCCGGGAATCCCAGCGCGATTCAGCAAGGCTTCAAGGCCCTGCGAGCGGGCGGGCGCGCCTCGCTCCTGGGAATTCCGACCGAAAATGTTCCCCTGGATCTGGTCAACGACGTGATTTTCAAAGGCGCGACCGTACAAGGCATTTACGGCCGGCGCATGTACGAGACCTGGGTGCAGATGACCGCCCTGCTGAAAGCCGGCCGGCTAAATCTGGAGCCGCTTTTCGGCGAACGGACATCGCTGGACAAGTTTGAAAACGCATTCACGTTGCTGCAGAGCGGCTTAGCGGGAAAGATTTTGCTCTACCCGAACGGTTTGCCGCACTAAACATCCCGAGCGTTGCTCGTTCGTCAGCGAGTGGTTTGCTCACGGCCGCAAGCTGACGCAAAATAGATCTTCGACCAGCCGAGTCCAAGCCAGGAGCTCCGTCATGTCCGATACCGCAACAATCGCATCGAAGCAGAATCCCTTGCAATACATCACCGACCAACTCAGCGATTTACGCGCAAAAGGCGTGGCCCCCAAGCTGCGGGTGCTCGAAGGCGAGCAAAAACCCGTTTGTATTTTCGACGGCCGGGAAGTAATCAACCTGGCATCGAATAATTATCTGGGATTGACCACGCACAAGGCGCTGCGCAAAGCCGCGCTGGACGCGGTGAAACGCTATGGCGCAGGCGCAGGCGCTGTTCGAACCATCGCCGGAACGATGAAAATCCACATGGAGCTGGAAGAACAAATCGCGGCCTTTAAGAATGTGGAAGCGTGCGTGGTGTTCCAGTCCGGCTTCACCGCCAACGCGGGAACCGTCTCCGCAGTGCTCGGCAAAGAAGACCTGATCATTTCCGACGAGCTCAATCACGCCTCCATCATTGACGGCGCGCGCCTTTCGCGGGCCACGATCAAAGTGTTCAAGCATAAGGACGTGAAGGATTGCGAGCGCATTCTGCAGGAGAGTGCGAGTTTTCCGGGGAAAAAGCTGATCATCACCGACGGCGTTTTTTCCATGGACGGCGATATCGCGCCGCTGCCGGAACTTTGCAGCCTCGCGGAGAAGTACAACTGCATCATGATGGTGGACGACGCGCACGCCTCGGGCGTTTTGGGCCGCGGCGGCCGCGGCACGGTGGACCATCACCAGTGCCACGGGCGCGTGCACATTCAAGTCGGAACGCTGAGCAAAGCGATTGGCGCGATGGGTGGCTATGTGTGCGGCTCGCGCGACCTGATCGATTTTCTATATCTCCGCGCACGGCCGTTTCTCTTTTCGACTTCGCATCCCCCGGCAACGGCGGCGGCATGCCAGGCCGCCTTCGCGCTGCTCGATTCGCCGGAGGGCGAAAAGCTCGTAAAGAAACTGTGGGCCAACACGAAAATGTTCAAGCGCGAACTGAAGAAGCGCGGCTTTCAATTCAAGGGCAGCGAGACCCCGATTGTTCCGATTCACGTGGGAGACGCCGCGAAGGCCTTCGAATTCTCGAAAAAGCTATTCGAAGCAGGCGTTTTCGCTCCGGCCGTCGGTTACCCCACCGTCGCCGAAGGCAAGGCCCGTCTCCGGGCCATGGTCAGCGCAACGCACAAGCGCGATCAACTCCTTCGTGCGGCGGACCTTCTTGCGGAAGTGGCGAAGCCGCTCGGCATCATTTCAGCGGTCTAGACCGCATCGAGGGGAAGGCTCTCGACCCTGTAAAACCTGCGCACCGAAGGTCATTTTTCAACGGTGGGACTCGTGCCGGCCTCTCTTAACCGCCTGACAACACAGGCTTTACTGGCGGCAGGCGTCTTGCCAGTATCAAGCTGGACCGTGGATACCCTTATGTCTGAGCACAAAACCCAGCTCTTCATCCAATCAAACTTTGAGGAGGAGTTACGACCATGAATCGCACAGGACTTGCAATTGTTGCGGGGGCTCTTTTCTGTCTTGGCGTGTCGGCGCAATCGCAAACGGGCGGTCAAGCCGGAGCACAAACGAGCGGCCAGGCCTCGGTCGAAGCGGGAAAGACGCAGGCCGAAGCGTCCGGTAACTCATCTGCTTCGTCCGCGGTATCGGCGCAGAACGGGCAGGCCAATGCCGGGCTTGCAGGAGGTTCTACAGTTAACGCTGCGCTGAGTTCGCCGATCGATTCGAGAAAGTGCAAGCCGGGTGATCCGGTAAACGCGAAAACGACGGAAGCGGCCAAGTCGGACGGAAAGACAGTGATCCCCAAGGGCGCGAAGCTGGTCGGCCATGTCACCCAAGCGTCCGCACGAGCCAACGGCGAATCGGAGTCAGCGCTTGGCATCGTCTTTGACAAAGCAATTTTGAAAGACGGCCAAGAGGTTCCCCTGAACGTCGCGATTCAAGCGGTCGCTTCGGCGCAGAGCAGCACCTCCGCGGCTGGAGCGGACGTGGACTCCATGGGCACGATGGGCGGTTCGGCGGCAGGCTCCGGAATGGCCGGCGGACGCAGCGCTCTGGGCGGCGTGACATCCACGGCGGGTGGCGCGACGGGAGCGGTGACAAACACCGCGGCTAGCGCAGGAAGCGTTGCCGGTGGCACGGTCAACTCTGCGGCAAACGCTGGCGGAAGTATCGCCGGCACATCCAGGGGAGCCGTCGGCGGTCTAAACTCCGCAGGGCAGCTCACCTCCAACAGCCAAGGCGTGTTTGGCCTGAATGGGCTGAATCTCAACTCCGCCGCTTCCAGCGCAACACAAGGTAGCGTCATTACATCGGCCGGAAAGAACATTCATCTCGACAGCGGCACGCGCCTGTTGCTTGTTTCACAGGCGGCCGCTTCGGCTACCCCGAAACCCTGATACGGGACCAATCGTTCCTCGAAAGGGCGCGCCTGCTCTGCGCGCCCTTTTCATTGGCTACAAGAAACCGCTCGCCTGCGCTTTGCTATACTCGCCCGCATGCCTTCTGCACCGAAAAAACTATTTCTAGTGGATGCCATGGCGCATATTTATCGCGCTTTTTTTGCGCCGATGCCTCAGCGGCTCACCGGTCCCGGGGGCGTGCCCACGAATGTCCCCTTTCTGTTCGGAAATATCTTGCGACGGCTGATCAAGGACTATCAGCCGGAATACATAGGAATCGTATTCGATCCCCCTGGAGCGACTTTCCGCGACAAGCTTTTCGAAAAGTACAAGGCACAACGGCAGCCCATGCCGGATGAAATGCGCGTGCAACTGCCTTTCGTTCGCCGCTTGTGCGAAGCGATGCGCCTGCCGGTGCTCGAAGTCAAGGGTTACGAAGCGGACGATGTGATCGGGACAATGGCGGTCAAAGCTGAAAAGAAAAATTTGGAAGTTCTGATCGTGTCCAACGACAAAGACATGATGCAGCTGGTCGGCAAGACGGTGCGAACGCTGCGAACCGGCTCCGGCGGCGCCAAGGGCGACATTATTGTCGATGAAAAAAAGGTCGAAGAGATTCTGGGAGTGCCGCCGGAAAAAGTCGTGGACTATATGGCGCTGCTTGGCGACACCATTGACAATATTCCCGGCGCCAAGGGCATCGGGGAAAAAGGCGCTGCGGAGTTGATCCGGAAGTACGGAAGCGTGGAGAGCGCGCTCGATCACGCCGACGAGGTGTCCAACAAGCGATACCGCGAAGCTTTGCAGCAACAGCGCGAACAAGTGATGATGTCCAAACAACTGGCGACGATTGCGACGGACGCGCCGATTGACGTCAAGCTCCAGGAACTGGAGCTTCGTCCGCCAGATAATGCATTGCTTGCAGAACTTTATCGTGAGCTGGGATTTAGTTCGCTGTTGAAGGAACTGGGCGCGCAAGCCGTTGCTTCCTCCGCCCCGGCGGATTCAGAGTCCGCCGCGAAAGGCGATTACGCGCAGCTTGCCGGCCCCGCTGAATTTCGCGACTATCTTGCGAAGCTCCCCGCGAAGCAGCCGCTGGCTGTCTGGCTGAATGTTGAACCGGGCGAACGCGAATCGGAAGGCTTCGGCACGCGCATCGCTTCCATTGAGATTTCGCCGAAAGCCGGCGAGGGGCGCTCCGTCTGGTTCGACGAAAAAGGCGAGGCGCTGAAAGCCCTCGCACCGCTTCTAGCCGATCCCAAGCGCGCGAAGATTGTCCACGATCCAAAACTTTTTCAGCTTCTTGCCGGCCGGACGGCAAATATCAGCCATGCGACTCAGCTTTACTCCTATCTCGCGCGGCCAACAACCGCAAACCACAGCTTCACCGATGTAGTCATGCGCCAGTTCAATGTCATGCTTGGCGGCGGGCCCGGCGAGCGCGCCGACTATCTGCAGCGCCTCGCGCCGGCCCTTCGCGCCCAGGCCGAAGAGCAGCAACTGGCGGGCGTCTACGAAAAAATTGACTTGCCGCTAGCTCCGGTGCTCGCCGATATCGAGCGTGTGGGGATCCGCGTCGATCGCAAAGAGCTGGACAAGATGTCGGTCTCGATGGAAAAAGAGGTCCGGCGACTGGAAAAGGAAATTTGGAAACTGGCGGGCTCGGAATTCAATGTGAACTCGCCGACGCAGCTGGCGGAAATTCTTTTCGACAAACTGAATCTCCAGCCCAACGCGCGGCGTGGCAAGGCCAAAGCGCGCTCCACCGCCGTGGATATCCTCGAAGAATTATCGGCGCAACATCCGCTTCCCGCGAAAATCATCGAGTACCGTGAAATCGCCAAACTCAAGTCCACCTATGTGGATGCGCTCCCGAAGCTCATCCATCCGGAAACCGGCCGCCTGCACACCAGCTTTTCGCAAACCGGCACGGCAACGGGGCGTCTCAGCTCGAGCGACCCCAACTTGCAGAATATTCCCATTCGCAGCGAACTCGGCCGGGAAATTCGCGCCGCCTTCGTCGCCGAAAAAGGAAAGTTGCTCCTCTCTGCCGACTATTCGCAAATCGAGCTGCGCATCATGGCCCATTTTTCGAAAGATCCCGTGTTGGTAGACGCCTTTCGCAACGGCGAAGATATTCACGCGCGCACCGCGCAGGAAGTTTTCGGCGTCGGACCGCTCGCCCAAACCGCAGAACATCGCCGCGCCGCCAAGGCCATCAATTTCGGAATCATCTACGGTCTTTCGCCGTTCGGCCTCGCGCAGCAACTGGGCATCGAGCAAAAGGAAGCCGCGCGGTTCATCAACGCGTATTTCACCCGCTACCGCGGAGTGAAAGCGTATCTGGAAAACATCCTCGCTGAGACGCGCAAGACCGAAGTGGCCAAGACGTTGTTCGGCAGAATCCGCCCGATCCCGGAAATCAATTCCCCTCAGATGCAATTGCGAAACTTTGCCGAACGCACGGCGCTGAACTCACCCTTGCAGGGAACAGCAGCCGATCTCATCAAGCTCGCAATGATCAGAATTGATCGCCGTCTCGCCGACGAAGAGTTCCAAGCCAGAATGATCCTGCAGGTTCACGACGAGCTGCTTTTTGAAGCCCCTGCAAAAGAACGCGCCAAACTGGAAAAACTGGTCAAGGAAGAGATGGAAGGCGTTCACAAGCTCGCCGTGCCCATCGTTGTCGAAGTGGGCGTAGGCCCCAACTGGCGCGACCTGGAATAACAGTTGCCTTTTCTGCCCGGACAGGCAGTTCGCAGTGCACCCGAACCCCCACCGGGCGTAGAATCTTGATGAATAACCCTGCCCGCCTGTACGTCCGTACAGGAACTCTTAAGTTACGTTGTATTCGATCACAAGCAGCTGTGTTGCTCACCGCATGTTAGCTTGTATCCTGCAGTCATAACGGGGGGAGCCATGCGCCGTGCACATTCCTTTTTCCTTTGCGTGATCTTGTTGCCATTGCTGGCCGCTTGCAGCGGTCCTAAAACCGGTGTGGTTGTCGGACCGGTGGCAGTGAATGTCACGCCGCTAACGCCAACCGTCGCCGTTTTCGGGACGCAGCAGTTCAGCGCGGCGGTGACGGGCACGTCCAATACGGCCGTGACCTGGCAGGTGAATGGAGTCGCGGGCGGAAGCCAAGCCACGGGTTATGTCTCGAGCACCGGTCTCTTTGTGGCGCCGAGTGGAGTTCCGGTGAAGGCTGATGCAAGCGGCAACGTCGCTCCGACCACCGTCATGGTCACCGCAGTTTCCAAAGCCAGCCCCTCTGCCTCTGGTTCCACAACGGTTACTGTTCTGGCCACCCCGAATCAAAGCGCACAAGCCGGGGCTGTGAAGCTTGGGACTTCGGGAGGTGACTCGACCGATATTGCAGGCAACAAGTGCTGCGGGGGGACGATAGGTTCCCTGGTACTCCGTAACGGCACGTTCTACGTCCTAAGCAACAACCACGTGCTGGCAAAAAGTGATTTTGGCACGGCCGGAGGGCCACCGAACGGAGATCCGATTAGCCAGCCCGCGATTATCGACTCGCCGAGCGCTTGCACTACGACCGGAACGAAAACGGTCGCGAATCTCTCCGAATTCTACAATCTGCAAACCGGCTCGCTTCCCAAAGTGGATGCGGCGATCGCTCAGATCGTGAACGGGACGGCAGATACCTCTGGCAACATTCTGCTCCTCGGCGGGACGCAGACAAATGGGGTACCCCTCCCGGCGCCTCCCGCGTCGGGTGCAGGAATTACGGGAGCGCAGGCGATGGGCGCTCCGCACAATGGCCTGGTCGCGAAGGTGGGACGGACCACCGCCCTCACCTGCGCGAGCATCTCGGCAGTGAACGTGGCCACGAGCATCACCTACTTTCAAAACTGCGACGGAACGGGGACGACCTTCACCGTGAACTTCACGGACATGGTCGCCGTTTCCGGCGGCCAGTTTGGCGCGCCGGGCGACTCGGGCTCGCTAATCGTGACGCAAGACACGGCGGAAGCGGTGGCTTTGCTCGTGGGAGGCAACGCTCAAGACACGCTTGGCAATGCCATCACGGATGTGCTTGGTTTCTTCACGACCAACGGCGGCAGCGCAACAACGATGGTGGGCGGAGCCACTCACGCGGTCATTGGATGCACGCTCCCAACGAAGCCCGCTTCCGCGGTGCAAACCATGTCGGCGGCAGTTCTATCGGCTGACGTCTTGCAGAACGCGACTGCCGTTCGCGATGCCCATGGTCCGGAATTGATGGGGCATCCCGAAGTGCAAGCCGTGGGAGTCGGCGCCAGCTTCGACAATCCGGCCGAGGCCGCCATCGTGTTTTTCGTCACCTCGGGCCAGTCGCGGAGCGACTTGCCCTTGCAGGTGGACGGTATCCGCACGCGCGTCGTTGAAAACGACCTATTCGCCGTTCGCGGCCTCGTTTCCCCTGCGGAGAGCCTCGCGCTCGAGCAATCCGCCGCCAAGCCGCAACTGACGTACCCAATTTCCCAGTCCGAAGTGGCTCGCGCGAAAGTGGTTCAGGCCGCGCACCAGGCCGAATTGCTCAAAGAGCCCGGCGTCCAGGCAGTGGGCATCACTTCCAGCGTGGATTCGCCGGGAGATGCGGCGCTTTTGATTTATCTCACCCGCGGCGTTGAGCACGGCGCAATTCCGCAGGTCCTTGATAGTCTCCGCACGCGCGTGCGAGAAGGGGACCGCTTCCGCGCGGACTTCGGCGGCGCGCATCGAAAACCTGGCTGCTCGGTGCCCGCCGCGAAAAGCGGGACGTCAACCACAACGCCAAAGCCCTAGCGGAATGGACCGGGTGGCGAGTCCCGGTACGGCCACATCGAATTTTTTGATTCTTCCAATCCGCTTCCTGCGGGCGTAGAATCCGCTCACGATCAAGCCGAACCCGCTCCTTCGGCCGGCCCATCCTGTCAGGAGAATTCTATGCAGAGGATTTTTCTCATCCTGAGCGCTACGCTGCTTGCCAGCTTCGGATTTTCTTCCGCCCAGCCGAACCCCATTCAGGAAAAACCTGCCGCCGCGGAGCCCAAAATAACGCCGGAAGAAGCCGCGAAGAAGAACCCCATATCGTCCACGCCCGAGGGCTTGGCGGAAGTGCGCAAACTGTTTGGCTACAATTGCGCCATGTGCCACGGAAAGAGCGGCGACGGCAAAGGCGATCTCGCCGCGGATATGAAGCTCGAACTGCGCGATTGGCGCGACCCTTCTGCTCTTGAGAAAATGACCGACGGCGAGCTTTTTTGGGTTATCAGCAACGGCAGAGCGAAGATGCCGGGCGAAGGCGATCGAACGCCGGAAAAAGTGCGCTGGAACTTCGTCAATCTCGTGCGCTCGTTTGCCAAGAAGGGCAGTTAAGACTGAGCAAGTAACAAATCAAGAGACTGCGCAATCGTGGAGCGCAGGGTAGGTACGGCGCCGCCTGTGCTATCCTCATTTCGAATTCATTCCCGCAAGGAGTTTTTCGATGGCCCATGCTCCGCAATTCCTGAAACTCGTTAACGAAGCAAAGAAAAAAGTGAAGGAAACCAACGTAGCCGACGTGAAGCGGCGCCTCGAAGCCGGCGAGAAATTTCTTCTCGTGGACGTCCGCGAGGACAACGAATGGGCCAAAGGGCATCTTCCCGGCGCGGTTCATCTCGGCAAGGGCATCATTGAGCGCGACATCGAGCAGCGCGTTCCGGATCCGAGCGCCAAGGTCATTCTCTATTGTGGCGGCGGCTTCCGCTCCGCTCTGGTCGCGGACAACCTCCAGAAAATGGGCTACACCAACGTCGAATCCATGGATGGCGGCTGGAAAGGCTGGCTGGACGCCGGCCTGCCAACGGCGAAAGACTAGCTCCGCCTGCTTCTCTACTGCTGCCGATAATGATGCGCGTCACTTAGCAAGGACCAGACCCACCCTGAAAGGACTGCCTGGTGCCGCACTAGGCAAAGCAGGAGGTCGCGGACTTCAGATAGATCCTTTGCGAGATTCTGATCTAGGCCCCTGTCTCCTGTTCGCGTACCGGTGTCTTCGGTCAGTTGTTTCGATCGTTGGTGCTCTCAACTCTTGGAGTGCGCGAAGGAATCACAAGGCCACAAATTGGACAGGGTCGTGGAGATCGAAAACAAAAACTAGAGGAATTTCAAGCACTTCCAGTCAGCATCGGATTTCCAAACCCTCTTTGCCATCGTCTCTCGGATACCTTCCAGTTAGCCATCTGTCCGTAACCCCGCTTCTAACCGCGTTTCTTGTACAAACCTGGAATCCTCGCAGACGTCTTGACAGGGGCCGCTAACGATTGGACGGTGGCATAGTCTAACTATGTCAGGAGTGATGCTTTGCAACGAGACGAAATTCCTCCCGGAACGCTCTATCTGCTGATTTTGAGAACGTTGGCGCGCTCTGAGGAAATGCATGGTTATGAGATCGCCAATTCCATTCAGCGGATATCGGATGACGTCCTCCAAGTCGAAGAAGGCTCCCTGTACCCCGCGTTGCAGCGGATGCTGATTAAAGGTTGGGTGACCGCGAAATGGGGCACGACAGCCGGAAACCGCCGCGCTCGGTATTACCAACTAACCGCGGCGGGACGCAAACAATTAGACGTGGAAATGTCGCAGTTTGAACGTGTGATTGGCGCGATCACGCGTGTGATCGAGGCTGTGTGAAAGGGGTTCTGGCATGAACTGGCCGGCCAAATTTGCAAGACGCATCAGGATGCTGATTCATCGGCAGCAGTTTGACGCGGACCTCGAAGAGGAGATGCGCCTGCATTTGGAGTTGCGCCAAGAGGAACAGATCGACTCTGGCATGTCAGCATACGATGCACAGACCGCTGCCCGGCGCCGCTTTGGCAACACAACATACTTGAAGGAAGAAAGTCACATCGCGTGGGGCTGGGAATGGTTCGAGAACCTGGCGCAGGACGTTCGCTACGGCCTCCGCATCCTGCGCAGATCTCCCGGCTTCGCCGCCGTCGCCGTCCTCACGCTCGCCCTCGGCATCGGCGCGACGATTGCCATCTTCAGCGTACTCGACGGCGTCGTGCTAAGACCTCTCCCGTATCTTCACCCTGAACAATTGGTGAGCCTGGAAGTCGCTCCGCTAGCAATAGATCCATCACTACGCGGTATGGCGCCGGAGGACTATTTCGTATTTCGCGACCAGAGTCGCACGTTTCAGGACATCGGTATTTACGCCGAGACCGACACGGACAGAGACGTCAACGTCACCGGCTTCAGAGAACCCGAACGCGTGCACGCATTGGACGTGACTCATGGCGTTCTTTCGGTCTTAGGTATACCGCCCATGTTCGGCCGCATCTTCTCTCCTTCCGACGACTCTCCTGGTGCGCCGCCTACTGCGATCCTGACCTACGGCTACTGGCGGCGCAAATTCAGCGCCGATCCTTCCGCGGTCGGGAAAACGATCATTGTGGACGGAATGGCTCGCCAGATCATCGGTGTGCTTCCTCGGAACTTCCGTTTTCTTGATGTGGAGGACTTGGCCTTGATCCTTCCGCTCCAGTTGGACCGGAATAAAACATTCCTGGGAAATTTCAGCTACTTCGGCATCGCCCGCCTTCAGGCCGGAACTACGCTCACCCAAGCGAGCGCCGACGTCGCGCGGATGCTTCCGATCACGCTGGACGCCTTTCCCCCTCCACCCGGTGTCAGTGTCGATTCACTCCAGAGGGCTGGCTTGGCCCCAAGCCTTCTGCCGCTGAAGCAGGAGGTCATCGGTACTGTCGGCCTGCTCCTTTGGGTGCTTATGGGCAGCATCGGAATGGTTCTGCTCATCGCTTGCGCCAATGTTGCCAATCTTTTGCTCGTGCGGACGGAAGGTCGACAGCACGAACTGGCTCTCAGGGCTGCACTTGGAGCGAGCCGCCCGCGCATCGCCGCACAATTACTTTGCGAGAGCGCGATCATTGGCCTGCTGGGCTGCATCTTCGGGTTGGGAATGGCATACGCGGCCTTGCGCTTTCTTGTCGCTCTCGCGCCCTCCGGACTGCCCCGGATCAGCGACGTTGGCGTCCATTTGCCGGTTCTTTATTTCACTCTCGCTATCACCGTCTTCACCACCCTACTTTTCGGACTGATCCCGGTCGTCAAACACGCCGGTGTCCGCGCCAGCGTTCCTGAAGGCGGGCGTACCCTCGGACTGAGCCGCGAACGCCATCGCGCACGAAATCTTCTTGTTACCATGCAAGTCGCGCTCGCCCTGGTTCTGTTGATTTGTTCAGGGCTGATGATTCGGACATTTCGGGTTTTGACGCACATTCATCCCGGATTCGAGCGCCCCGCCGAGCTTCAGACTTTTCGCATTTCGATTGCGGATTCCGATGTGCCTGACGATACCGGCGTCCCTCGCGTCGAGCAGCAAATTCAGGATGAGCTCGCTACTATTCCTGGCGTCTCCTCGGTCTCCTTTTCGAGCGCGGTGCCCTTAGATGGAGACAGCCGATTCGATAATGTCTTCGCAGCAGACCACGCGTACGTCGAAGGGGCGCTTTCTCCACCTCGGCATCTCCTATTCATCTCGCCTGGATATTTTCATACCTTGGGCATACCGCTCATCGCTGGTCGTGATCTCAGTTGGGCTGATACGTATAACAAAGTTCCCGTCGCGCTTATCTCCGAGAATTTCGCCCGCGAATATTGGAGCACGCCCAGCGAAGCGCTTGGCAAGCGCATTCGAGTCACCGCGGTCGACGATTGGCGTCAAGTGATCGGCGTCGTCGGTGATGTGCGCGATGACGGGATGGACAAGCCCGCCCGCACGGACGTTTATTGGCCCACGCTGATGGCAAAATTTCAGAGCCAGCCGCTCCGTGCGCAGCGCTATGTAACTTTTGTTGTCCGCAGTCCCCTCGCCGGCTCGGCAAGCTTTATGAACCAGATTCGTCAGGCGGTTTGGTCCGTCGATGCCAATCTGCCGCTCGCAAGCGTTTACACACTGAACTATCTCTATATCAAATCTATGGCGCGAGCTTCGTTCACTCTTGCGATGCTTGGTATCGCGGCAGCCATGGCGCTGCTCTTGGGCACGGTGGGCCTCTACGGCGTTATCGCCTATTCCGTTTCGCAGCGCACTCGCGAAATCGGCATTCGCGTGGCCCTCGGCGCTCAACAAGGCGACGTGATGAGACTGGTTCTAAGCGAGGGAGTATTGGTGATTCTGGTTGGTCTGGGGGTTGGTTTGGCAGGATCTCTGGCCTCTACCAGATTTCTGTCGAGCTTGCTCTTCGGCGTGACCGCAACCGACCCGCTCACCTTCGCTGTCGTCATCATCCTGCTCGCGCTCGTCGCGCTCGCCGCCTGCTACATCCCTGCGCGGCGCGCCATGCGCGTCAATCCGATGGTGGCGCTGAGATCTGAATAGCCGTTCGCGTGACCGTCGCAGCGAGGTGGTTTCTGCCCGTCTGAGCGTTCATCGTTGCTAAAAGCCGTCGACTGTGGGCAGTCGTCCGTCGGATTAGTACGGACAAACGCTATGACTCAATCGGGAGTGCCCCGGCTGGCATACGCCCTTGTATTGACTGGTCTGGCCCACTTCCGCGTTCTTTTTCAATGACTTAGTATTTCTTGTCATTCCTCGCAAGTCCTTGAAATTCCTGACGCCATCGTTTTCGATCTCCACTGCCCGAGCGCCCTTGCGTGCCACGATTACGCCTCTTCAACCGGAGGCATTCTGGCTGCCTAGTGCCGCACTAGGCATTCGAATCTGTCGAGAATGCTGACCGTTGTTCGCACTAGTGCACCACCCACTCCCACCCCGACTTCTCTTTCTCCCGCTGTGCTGCCGTGTTCGTCGTTCTTTGTTGTGTTTGGTTGTTAGATTGTGCCAAGAATCTTCCTGCAGAGCTTGGAGCGTTCGGTAATGGTTTCCGTCAGCCGCGTGAGTATGTGGTGTTTAAGCCCTTCTTTCTCGAGTTGTTGATGAATCTTTTTCGCGAGTTCAGGTAGTTGTTCGGCGAAGCTGTCGACTCTCAGCACTAACTGGTCCGTATCAAGTCGGAGCTCCGTCGCCATCTTCTTCCAGTGGGAAAGACGGATTTCGCGGATGAGATATTCTCCGCCGAGTTTCATAGCAAGTTTAGCCTTGTGAAGCCCCTTGTCGGCGTACGGCAGGATGCTCGCGAGATCGTAGAGCGGAGCGAGCCGGACATTTCCTCCAGCGCCGATGAGGACGCTGTAGTTCTTGGAATGGCCGTCCGTCCCGGCGATGAGCCAATGGAAGGCGAGCGCTTCCACGAAGGTTTGTACATCGGCAGCAGGAGCGCGCGAGTAGTCTCGGAGCAAGCCGACAATATCGCCCGCACTGGGACCTCCCTCATTTTGATATTTCTTGGTGGGCGGAAATCCGAGTCCCTGGCACATGTCTTCCTGATGGACACGGTGCCAGATACCTTCCATTTGAATGCGGTCATAACGATCAACGGCGATGGCGATCTGGCCTTCGAACGTGAGGATTTGCGAATTAGGGACAGTGAGACCGAGCGCGCGGGCTAGCTGAAGGCAATAGTGCTCGTTTTCAGCGTGGCCTTCGAATTCGCCGGTGGGCGGTTTGAGGATACGCGTTGTGGGTATACGTCCCGAGGGAACGCCCCATTTGCCGCCTTCGAACAGGAAAGCTGTTTTCGGCTGTGCTCCGGCAAGACTGAACTGTCCTTCGTCGCGGGGAAGACGTCCCGCAGCATAATTTCCGCGAAGAATGCGCAGCCGCTCGGCGATCTCCTTTTCGGTGAGCCACTGGATGTCGGCGGGGGCGAAGGCGTTTTGGGCGTCCAGGCGTTCCGGCCGGATGAATTGCTCGGCACCAGCGCAATCTTCGCCAACCGCCGAGATGAGAGCGAAGGCGCTGCGCGGTGAAACATGATGGTCGCGGCCCAGACGGTTGAGGGTTCCTTCGTTGTCGGGCAGCAATCCCCAGAGAAACGCATCGATCTTATCGTGGGGATGCTCGGAAAGGGCCAAAGGCATTGAGAGAGACAAGGGATAACTCGTTTCGGAGTTGCGCCATTGTTCGTCGTAGGCAAAGCTGAGTTTTCCGTTGTCCCGCTGGCGTACACGGCCCATTCGTCGGTTGTCCATGAGGACGTGGAGTTCTTTGCTCATCGCTGCTTATCCCTTCAGACGGTTCAGCACCTGATCGACAAGGTCGACCGTCCTTTTGCCAGAACCTTTTTTCGCCGGAGCGCGCGGGCCGAGCGTATCCTCGACGTCAAGCGAAACACCGAGCGTGTTGAGTGTGCGAAGCACGAGGCCAATCGGCGCACGCGGTTTTCCCTTTTCGATGGCGACAATCCATTGACGACTGACGCCGACTTGGCGGGCAAGGGTTCCCTGGTCGATTCCTCGCTTGCTCCGCAGGTCGCGCAAGAATGCGCCGAGTTCGAGTGGGGTACGAATGTGCATAACTACTCCTCCTGTCAGCGATCGCTGACAGATTAGCAAAGTCAGCGATCGCTGACAAGCGAGAACTGTCAGCGATCGCTGACATATTTCGTAAGGTACTTATAATATTATAGATAGAATAAGAACCTAGGAACGCCCGTTCACCTTATCCATTGCTATGGTCAAAACTGAGGGCTGACAATGTGCGGCTCCCGTTGCTTCGGTATCGAAGATAAAAAGAGCCTGGTGTCCCTGCCGGCTGAAATCTCGGTGCCCACCTCCGTCCGCTCCTCACGATCGGAACATAACGATGTTCCCGCCAATCTTGGATAACCTATAAAGCGAGACTTTGCTTCGCGACTCATGACGGTGTCTCCCTTTGGTAGATACCGTGTCGTTGGGAAACACCGGTCCTTCCGAGAGAGGAATTGGTATTAAAAAAGGTATTAAACCGGCCGATGTAATTTTCGCGGCGATTTTACTGGGGTATTTTGGCTGGGGCGGAAGGATTCGAACCTTCACCGTCCTCATTAACAGTGAGGTGTCCTACCAGTTGGACCACGCCCCAGCAGGCTGTCTTTGCCCCCGTTGCGGTCGGGCAAAGCACAGTTACCTCGTAAGGTAGGCTCCGCCGCGCAAGGACCGGCGAAGGGTAACCCTAAGATACCACGACCCGGCCCTCAGCAAATGCTCCGCTCAAAAATCGACTGAAAAAAAACTAGACCTTCTCGATTCTCTGATGCATCAGAGTCGGTGACTGGGGATCGGCGCGGACGGAGAGGAAAGTGCCAGCGGATGGTGAAGTATTCCTCTTCACGGCATTCGTCGTTCCGGCCGAAACGATCAGACGGGGAACTTGTTCGAACGTTTTGATGGTGCCGCAAGGTTTGAATGGAAAGTTGTCTCGAGACGTGTGAAAACATGTGGGCGCGAAGGTTGCATTCCGGAAAGTTTTAGTGGACACTATCGCGTCAACAACGACCCGGGCCCGCACTTCCCGGTTAAAGCTTGGGAGGCCCTGACATCGGTGCCCTACTGGTGCTCTCCCCCGGCATAGCGCAAAACTGAGATGGCACAGATTTTTCATCGCAGTACGAATTTCATCTCCCGATTCAGTGTCTTCTCGGCACTTTTTCTGGCGGGTTTTGCGACGATCGCGGTCCTGGGAGTCGCGCGTTCACCGTACATGACGCGCCAGAACGTGATGCGCGAACAGCCCGTGCAGTTCAGCCACAAGCATCACGTGGGCGATGACGGCATCGATTGCCGGTACTGTCATACTGGCGTAGAGACTTCCGCGGTGGCCGGCATTCCCCCCACGAAAACCTGCATGAACTGCCATTCCGTCCTCTACAACAATGCCAGCTACCTCGAGCCCATCCGCGCCAGCTACAGCACCGATAAATCCATCGAGTGGGTCAAAGTGCACCGCCTGGCCGATTTCGCCTATTTCAATCACAGCATTCACGTCAACAAAGGTGTCGGCTGCTCGACCTGCCACGGGCAGGTCAACCAGATGCCGCTGATGTTCCAGGCCAACACGCTCTTGATGCAGTGGTGTCTCGAGTGCCATCGCAACCCGGAAATGGTTTTGCGCGAGAAGAAAGAAGACGTTTATTCCATGGATTGGAAAGCGCCGGTGAATCAGGCGGAAATCGGCAAACGGCTGGCCGCGGAACGCCACATTCGAACGACGGCCGAGCTCACCAGCTGCTCTACCTGTCATCGCTGATGAAACGAATGAACGAACACGAACAACACGAGCATCCTGGCCACGGCCACGATCACAGCGGGGAACCGCAAGAAGCAGCGCGGCCCGAGGGCGTGCTGGAATTGGCGGACGTGCGCGCGAAACTCCAAGCGAAAACCGGCAAGCAATATTGGCGCTCGCTCGAGGAGCTCGCCGAGGATCCGCGCTTTGAAGAACTGCTGCACAACGAATTTCCGCGCCAGGCGCCTTCGGAATGGGACGAAGGCGTGGATCGCCGCGATTTCCTCCGGCTCATGGCCGCCTCGCTGGCCTTCGCCGGCCTCTCCGGCTGCGGCCGCACGCCGGAGCAGACGATCGTGCCGTACGTGAAGCAGCCCGACGGCATGGTCCTCGGCAAGCCGCAATTCTATGCCACGGTGATGCCCTTCGGCACCGACGCCATCGGGCTCCTCGTCGAAAGCCATGAAGGCCGCCCCACAAAAATCGAAGGCAATCCCGGACATCCGTCGAGCCTGGGTGCCACAAATGTTTATGCGCAAGCTTCGGTCTTGAATCTTTACGATCCCGACCGCGCGCAGACGGTCACCAACTATGGCGAGATCCGCACCTGGGCCCAGTTTCTGGACGCCGCGCAAGCCGTGTCGGCGGAAGCCAAGAGCACCAATGGCGCGGGCTTCCGCATCCTGACCGGCACAATCACTTCGCCGACGCTCGCCGCGCAAATGCAATCCCTCCTGGCGCTCTACCCGCAGGCCAAGTGGCACCAGTGGGAGCCTGCTGTCGGCGACGGCCCGCGCGAAGGCGCAAAGCTCGCGTTCGGAAGCTATCTGAATACGGTTTACCGTCCAGAAAAAGCAGACGTGATTCTTTCGCTGGATTCCGATTTTCTCGGCAGCGGCGCCGGCCATATCCGCTACGCAAGAGAATTCTCGCGCCGCCGCAAACTGACCGGCCCGAACGACACCATGAACCGGCTTTATGTCGTTGAGCCTACGCCCAGCGTCACCGGTGCCAGCGCCGATCATCGCTTGCCGCTCCGCGCTTCCGAAGTTGAACTATTCGCCCGTGCGCTGGCGGGAAAGCTGGGCCTTGGCGGCTCGGCGGCGCTGCCGGAAAAAGCCGGCGACTGGCTCGACGCCGTCGCAAAAGATCTGCAGAACCATAAAGGCTCGTCGCTGGTCGTCGCCGGCGAGCAGCAACCCGCTCAGGTTCATGCGCTGGTGCATGCCATCAACGCCGCGCTCGGCAACGCGGGCGCGACGCTCTACTACACGCAATCCGTGGATGCCCACCCCGTGAATCACCTCGAATCCCTCCGCGACCTCTGCGCCGATATCGACGCCGGCAAAGTGGACACCCTGCTGATCTTCGGCGTCAATCCGGTTTACACCGCTCCTCACGATTTTGATTTCGCCTCCAAAATCAAATTTGACCCCGCGACAAAACAGAAGAAAGTGAAGAACACCATCCACCTCAGTCCGCATTTCGACGAAACGTCCGAACTCTGCGACTGGCACGTGGCGGAATCACACTATCTCGAAACCTGGGGAGACGCGCGCGCCTTCGATGGCACGCTCAGCGTCATCCAGCCGCTCATCGCGCCGCTCTATCGCACACACTCCGCGCGCGAACTGATTGCGGCGTTCACCGGCAAGCCCGGCGTCTCCGATTACGATGTCCTGCGCGACGGCGTGAAAGCCGCGTATCCTTCCGCCGATTTCGAAAAATTCTGGCGCAAATCCCTAAACGACGGTCTCGTCGCCGGCTCGGCCTTTGCACCCGTCAACGCCGCGCCAAAGTTCAGCCCGGCCAGCCTTCCCGCGCCGAAGGCCGCATCACCAGACGAACTCGAATTCATCTTCCGGCCCGATCCGTGCGTCTATGATGGCCGCTTCGCCAACAACGGCTGGCTCCAGGAATTGCCGAAGCCCGTCACCAAGCTCACCTGGGACAATGCCGCTCTCATCAGTCCAAAGACCGCGGCAAAACTGGAATTGGCGGACGAAGTCGGAGCGCGCGGCGGCGAGCACGGAAAAATCTATACCAACGTAATTGACATCGCGCTTTCGAACAGCAAAGTCACCGCCGCGGCGTGGCGGCTCCCCGGCCAGGCCGATGGCGTCATCGTCCTTCCGCTAGGCTACGGCCGCAAGAAAGCCGGTTACACCGGCACCAACAAGGGCTTCAACGCCTACGTCGTGCGCACATCCAACGCTCTCTGGACCGTTCCCGCCCCAGCGAGCGTCATCAAAAAAACAGGCGATGATTATCCCCTGGCCTGCACCCAGTATCACTTCAATATGGAAGGCCGCCAGATTCTCGCCACCGGCACGCTCGAGGAATACAAAAAGAATCCAAATTTCGCCCACGAGCACGCCGAAGAAGTTCCCAAGGAACTTTCTCTGTACAAGGAATTCTCGTACCCCGGCTACGCCTGGGGCATGGCCATCGATCTGAACAGTTGCAACGGCTGCAACGCCTGCGTCGTGGCGTGCCAATCGGAGAACAACATCCCCGTAGTCGGCAAAGATCAAGTCATGCGCGGCCGTGAAATGCACTGGATCCGCATCGACCGCTACTACGAAAAGGCGCAGTCCGCCACGAACGATCCGTCCAGCTACGACGCCTCGCTCGACAATCCGCCGACATTCTTTCAGCCGGTTCCATGCCAGCAGTGCGAAAACGCTCCCTGTGAGCAAGTTTGCCCCGTCGGCGCCACTGTCCACAGCGCCGAAGGCCTGAACGATATGACCTACAACCGCTGCGTCGGCACGCGCTACTGTTCGAATAATTGCCCGTACAAAGTGCGCCGCTTCAATTTCCTGCGCTTCCAGGACTGGGAGACCCCGCAGCTCAAACTCCTCCGCAATCCGGAAGTCACCGTGCGCAGCCGCGGCGTTATGGAAAAGTGCACCTATTGCGTGCAGCGCATCAACAACGTGCGCATCGAAACCGAGAAGGCCGACGGTGGCAAGGGCCGGCCCATCCGCGACGGCGAAATCGTGACCGCTTGCGAAGCCTCCTGCCCCACCGAAGCCATCGTTTTCGGCAATGCCAACGATCCAACCAGCCGCGTCGCCAAACTAAAAGCCCAGCAGCGGAACTACACGCTTCTCGGCGAATTGAACGCGCGCCCGCGCACCACCTATCTCGCGGCCGTCCGCAATCCCAATCCTGAATTGGAGAAGGCATGAGCGCCGGGCAACCGCCACTCGATTCTCCGGAGATCCGCCGTCTCTCGCCCGTGCTCGGGCCGGGGTACACCTACGGCTCGGTCACCGAGAAAATCAGCTCTATCGTCCTGACGCGCCCCACCTCCTTGGGCTGGTTTATCGGTTTTGCGATCGCTTTCAGTCTCTTGGGCTTGATGACTGTCGCCATCGGCTGGCTCATCATCAAGGGCGTCGGCATCTGGGGCATCAACGTTCCCATAGGCTGGGGCTTCGCCATCGTCAACTTCGTGTGGTGGATCGGAATCGGCCATGCCGGCACTCTGATCTCCGCCATTCTCTTTTTGCTCAATCAAAAGTGGCGTACCTCCATCAACCGCTTTGCCGAAGCCATGACTCTCTTCGCCGTGGCCTGCGCCGGCATTTTCCCGCTCATCCATACCGGCCGCCCGTGGATGGCGTTTTACATGGCGCCGTATCCCAGCACCATGGGCCTCTGGCCGCAGTTCCGTAGCCCGCTCATCTGGGACGTTTTTGCCGTCTCGACCTACGGCACCGTCTCTCTGCTCTTCTGGTTTGTGGGCCTGATCCCGGACCTGGCCACACTTCGTGATCGCTCCATCAAGAAGCCGGCAAAGATTATTTACGGCATGCTGGCCTTGGGCTGGCGCGGCTCCGCGCGTCACTGGCATCGCTATCAGTCGGCTTACCTTCTTCTGGCTGGACTCGCAACGCCTTTGGTCCTCTCGGTGCACACCGTCGTGAGCTTTGATTTCGCCATCGCCATCGTTCCCGGCTGGCACACCACGATTTTTCCGCCATACTTCGTCGCCGGCGCAATCTATTCCGGCTTCGCCATGGTTTTGACCATCGCGATTCCCCTGCGAAAGGCCTACGGCCTGGAAGACTTCATCACCATGCGACATTTGGACAACATGGCCAAGGTCATGCTCGCCACCGGCCTCATCGTCGCCTACGGCTATTTCTTCGAATTTTTCATGTCGGAATACAGCGGCAACAAGTTTGACGTTTTCCTTGTGCAGCAGCGCCTCCACGGTCCTTATTCTCCGTTTTACTACGCGCTGATTTTGTGCAACATCCTGACGCCCCAGCTGCTTTGGTTTTATAAGATGCGCCATAACGTAGCCGTCCTGTTCATCATGTCCATCGTCGTGAACATCGGCATGTGGCTGGAGCGCTTCGTTATCGTGGTCATCAGCCTCACGCGCGACTTTGTGCCTTCGGCCTGGGGCCGCTACAGTCCGACGTTCTGGGATTGGGCCACGTTCATCGGCACCATGGGCATGTTCGTTACCTTGATCTTCCTCTTCGTGCGCGTGCTCCCCGCGATTTCCATCGCGGAAATGCGCGAACTGGTCGCGGAGACCAACGAGGAAAAGCAATAATGCTGCACCGCTCACACATCTACGGCGTAATGGGTGAGTTCAGCACCACCGAGGAGCTCATTCATGCCACCGAGAAAGTCCGCGAGGCCGGCTACCGCCGGGTCAACGCCTATTCGCCCTTTCCCGTGGAAGGGCTGTCAGAAGCTTTGGGCCTGAAGCGCAACATGGTCGCGCCCATTTGCCTTTTGGGTGGTCTGGCGGGCGGGCTTGGCGGGTTTTTCTTCCAATACTGGGTGGCGGTCATCGCCTATCCCCAGAATATTGCCGGCCGTCCACTGAATAGCTGGCCGGCTTTTATTCCCGTGACGTTTGAGCTCACCATTCTCGGTGCGGCGCTCTCGGCGGTTTTCGGCATGCTCGCCCTGAACAAACTGCCGCAGCCTCATCATCCGGTTTTCAATGTGCCGCGTTTCACGCACGCTTCGACCGACCGCTTTTTTATCTGCATCGAGGCCCGGGATCCGAAATTTCGCATCGAGGAATGCGTGCGCCTGCTTCAGCAGATGCACGCGCACCACATTGTCGAGGTTCCCGATGACTAGCACCGCGCGCTTCCTCGGTTTGGCGTGTGCCGTGGCATGCTTCTTTTCCGTCGCCGGTTGCCAGTACTTGAAACAAGACATGGCCAACCAGCCGAAAAACAAGCCGCTCTCCCCTTCCGATTTCTTTACCGACGGCCGCTCGGAGCGCCCCTTGGTCGAAAACACCGTGGCGCATGGTGCGATTGCCAACGACGAGCTTTTCGTCCCCAAGGAGTCGAACGCCTTCCCGCTGCCGGTGAACCGCGAGCTCCTCGAACGCGGCCAGGAGCGCTACAAAATTTTCTGCACGCCCTGCCACGGCTTGCGCGGTGACGGCAACGGCATGGTGGCCATGCGCGGCATGAAGCATCCGCCCAGCTTTCATCAGGACCGCTTGCGCCAGGCGATGAACGGCTACATCTACGACGTGGTCACCAACGGATTCGGCGCCATGTACGGCTACTCCGCGCAGATTTCTCCGCGCGACCGCTGGGCCATCATCGCCTACCTTCGCGCTCTGCAGCTCAGCCGCAACGCCAAGGTCGCCGATCTTCCCGCGGAGTTGCGGGAAAAATTGAATCAGAGCGGTTCCACTGGCGCGGCTCCCAGTGCGGAGCAAAAGCAGGAAACGGGCAGCGCGAAGGATTCGCGAGGAGGCAGCAACTAATGGCTGCGCAGGAATATCCAGCACCGGAAAGCGTCGGCCGCCTGCAACAGCGCGCGCTTGTCGTGGGCGGCATTGCCTTGCTGCTTTCCATTTTCGGGGCCATGCGCTCCCCCGGACCTTTCTATCAATCCTATTTGATGAGTTTCATGCTGATCCTTGGCCTGACGCTCGGATCCTTGGGACTTTTAATGCTGCAGCATCTCACCGGCGGCCACTGGGGCATCATCATCCGGCGCTCCTTGGAATCGGCGGCGCGCACCCTTCCGCTCATCTTGGTGTTTTTTCTCCCCATCGTTTTCTTCGGCATGAAGTATCTTTACCGCGCCTGGCTGGATCCGGAGGAACTAAGCAAAGAACCGCTTTCGAAGTTCCAGCAGGCCTATCTGACGGCTGGCGGTTTCCAGGTGCGCGCGGTCATTTATTTCGCCATCTGGCTGCTGCTGATGTTCCTGTTCCATCGCTGGTCGAAGGAGCAGGACGTCAACCGGGAGGACCGCGGACTGCGCCGCCGCCTGAAGATGCTCGCCGGGCCGGGCATCATCCTCTACGTATTCGCGATGACCTTCGCTTCCATTGACTGGGTGATGTCGCTCTCCCCGCACTGGGCTTCGACCATTTATGGCTTCCTGTACGTGGCCGGACAATTGATCTCCTCAATGTCCTTCATGATCGCCATCGTCGTCCTGCTCGCGCAAACCGAGCCTTTTTCGAGCGTCCTGCAGAAGCGCCACCTGCACGATCTTGGCAAGCTGCTTCTCGCCTTCGTGATGCTCTGGGCGTACTTCGATTTTTCGCAACTCCTGATTATCTGGTCCGGCAACCAGCCCGAGGAAATCAGTTTTTACCGCACGCGGCTGTACGGCGGCTGGGGCGTCGTCGCCGTTCTCGTTCTGATTTTTCACTTTTTCGTTCCCTTCTTCTTGCTTCTCTCGCAGAACCTGAAGCGCAACGCCAAAGTGCTTCCGAAGATTGCCATGTGGCTGATTTTCATGCGCCTGGTGGATCTTTTCTGGATGACGCGGCCGGAGTTCACTTCGCGCGCGGCACCTACGTGGCTCGATCTTATCCTGCCCATCGCGCTCGGCGGATTGTGGCTGGGATTTTTCGCTTTTAATTTGAAGCAGCTGCCGCTTCTGCCGATCGGCGATCCAAAACTCGCGGAGGCTATTGAGCATCATGAGCACTGAGTCCCACAATTCGGGGCCGGCTACTGGCGATGTGCCGCGCAACACGGACGTCTCGTTCGAGGAGCGCGACGTCCAGGTCAGCACCATCTACGGCTATCTCTTTGCCCTGGCCTTGGCGGTTGTGGTTGCAGCGGTCATCTGTACCTTCATCCTGCGCTTCACCACCAACTTCGCCGCTTCTTCCGACACCGCTCCGCCTCCTTCCCGCGCCGCGCTCGGGCCCAATTACCGCGATCTTCCTCCCGAGCCCCGGCTGCAGGGGGTTCCCGGCCACACCGCGGATCCGCAGCAGGATTTGCGGGACAAACTGAAGGCTGATACCGAGGCCAACGAGAAATTCGAGTGGATCGACCAGAGTTCCGGAGTGGCGCAAATTCCCGTGGAAGACGCCATGAAAATTATCGCGGAAAAAGGTTTGCCCGCGGCTCCTGCGCCGCCGGCGGAAAAGAAAAAGTAACGAGATGAATAGAGTCCGTACCGCCATCGGAATCGCCGCACTGCTACTGGCCGCCTGCGCTCTCGACGCGCAGACGGTCCCGAGCAACATGGGCCCGGCCGCTGCGACCATGCCGGCGGCCTTGCAAAACGTGGGCTTCGAGCCTCCGCTCAACGGGCAGATACCGCTCGACCTGGGTTTCCGCGACGAATCAGGCCGCGACGTTCGCCTTCGCGACTATTTCGGCCAAAAGCCGGTGGTCCTCGCCTTCGTCTATTACAACTGCCCGATGCTCTGCAATCAGGTCCAGCAAGGCGTCGTCGGCACTCTTCGAATGCTCTCGTTCAGTCCTGTCCGCGATTACGAAGTCGTTTTCGTCAGCTTCGACCCCCGCGAGACGCCCGACATGGCCGCGGAAAAGAAGAAAATCGCTCTCACTCATTTCCGGCGCCCGGAATCCGCATCCGGCTGGCACTTCCTGACCGGTTCGAAAGAGTCCATTGACGCGGCCACCCATGCCGCCAATTTCCGCTACTCCTTCGACGCCAAGACGAATTTCTTCGCCCACGCCAGCGGCGTCATGATTCTTACCCCCGACGGCCGCATCTCACGTTATTTCTACGGCGTCGAATACCCCGGCCGCGATATGCGCCTCGGCCTCGTCGAAGCCTCCGCCGGCAAAATTGGCACGCCCATCGATCACGTCTTGCTGTTCTGCTATCAGTACGATCCCTCGGCCGCCACCTACAGCGCTTCCATTCTCAAAATTATTCGCCTGGCCGGTGTGCTGACCGTCGTTTGCATCGTTGGCGGTATTTTATTTTTCCGGCGCCGCGATCTTCATCCCCCGGCGCAGGCGAACCTGCGTCAACCGCTTCACACTTTGCCGCAAAGAGGAGCGCACTAAGCCGTGCAGTCGCAATTGCCATTCTCGCCGGAGCAGGCGTCCAACTTCGCGCCCCACGTGGACGACCTCATGCTTTTCATCACACTTATCTGCCTGTTCTTCGCCGTCGCCGTAACCGCCGCTATCATCATTTTCTTTTTCAAGTACCACCGCAAATCTCCCAACGAAGTCGGTGTCCCCATTCACGGCGACTCGCGCCTCGAGGCCGCCTGGATGATCGTTCCCCTGATTTTGGCCATGGGCATGTTCGGCTGGGGCGCCGTCGTCTACGTGGACTACCGCCACGCGCCGCCCGATGCGCTCGACATTTACGTTATTGGAAAGCAGTGGATGTGGAAGGCGCAGCAGCCCAACGGCCTCAGGGAAATCAACGAGCTGCATGTTCCCGCGGGCCGCGACGTCCGCCTCATTCTCGCCAGCGAAGACGTCATCCATGATTTCTTCGTTCCCGCGTTCCGCGTAAAGATGGATGTGGTGCCCGGCCATTACAACACCATGTGGTTCCGCCCCACCAAGCCCGGCCGCTACCATTTTTTCTGTTCCCAGTATTGCGGCACAAATCACGCCATCATGGGCGGGTGGGTCACGGTCATGGAACCTGCCGACTACGCCGCCTGGCTCTCCGGTTCCTCGGGCGCCGAAGCCAATCCCGTCGTCGCCGGCGAAAAACTCTTTGCCGAAAAGGCCTGCGTCACCTGCCATGTCCCCAACGGCACGGGCCGCGCACCTTCCTTGAACGGCGTCTTCGGCGCCAAGGTTCTTCTCGCGGACGGTTCCACGGTCGTCGCCGACGAGGCCTACATCCAGGAATCGATCCTGCAGCCCAACGCCAAGATTGTTGCCGGCTATCAGCCGCTAATGCCCACGTTCCAGGGACAGTTGACGGAGGAACAGATTCTCGCCCTCATTGCTTACATAAAGTCTCTGCAGTCCCAGCCGGTGCCGGCCACCGGCTCTGGAATCGCGCCAACAACGGAGAAAAGGTAAGGTATGAGCACGACGCCTCCACTATCCGGCCATCAAATGCCGCATGAAGACTATCTGAACGCCAGGTACGGCATTCGCTCCTGGCTGCTCACCACCGACCACAAGCGCATCGCCCTGCTGTGGCTCGGCTCGGTGACGGTCTTCTTCTTCATCGGCGGCCTCTTCGCCACCATGATTCGCATCCATCTCCTCACGCCAACCGGCTACCTGGTTACCCCGGAAACGTACAACAAGCTCTTCACCATGCACGGCGTGGCGATGATTTTCTTTTTCTTGATTCCTTCCATCCCTGCGGTGCTCGGAAATTTTCTGATTCCGCTGATGATCGGCGCGAAAGATCTCGCCTTTCCGAAGCTCAATCTCCTGAGCTGGTATATCTACATGATCGGCGGCTGCTTCGTGCTTTATTCCTTCGCCACCGGCGGCCTGGACACCGGCTGGACTTTTTACACGCCGCTGAGCAGCATTTATTCGAATTCTGCCGTCACTCCCGCGGTCATCGGCATCTTCATCAACGGCTTCTCTTCCATTTTGACCGGACTCAATTTCATCGTCACCATCCACACCATGCGCGCTCCCGGAATGACTTGGTTCCGGCTGCCGCTCTTCGTTTGGGCCCATTACGCCACCAGCATGATCATGATTCTTGGAACGCCGGTCATTGCCATCACCCTTCTGCTGGTCGGCCTCGAGCGCATGTTTCATTTGGGCTTCTTCAATCCTGCGCTGGGCGGCGATCCCATCCTCTTCCAACATCTCTTTTGGTTTTATTCTCACCCCGCCGTCTACATCATGATTCTTCCCGCGATGGGCGTGATCAGCGAAATCATCCCCACGTTTGCGCGCAAGCCCATCTTCGGCTACTCCTTCATCGCCGGCTCAAGCATCGCCATCGCCGTCATCGGGTTCCTCGTTTGGGCCCACCACATGTTCGTTACCGGCGAATCCGTCTACGCCGCGCTCACGTTCTCGTTTCTCAGCTATCTGGTCGCGATACCCTCGGCGGTCAAAGTCTTTAATTGGACCTCGACGCTATACAAAGGCTCCATCTCCTGGGACACGCCGATGATCTATGCATTCGGCTTCATCGGCCTCTTCCTCATCGGCGGCCTGACGGGGCTTTTCCTCGCGTGTCTCGGCCTGGACATTCATATCCACGACACCTACTTTGTCGTCGCGCACTTCCACTACATCATGGTCGGTGGCGCGGTCATGGGCTACGTCGGCGGTTTGCATTTCTGGTGGCCGAAGATTACCGGCAGGCTCTATCCCGAAGCTTTGGCGCGAACCGCGGCCATTACTTTGTTCGTCGGATTCAACCTGACCTTCTTCCCGCAATTCATTCTTGGCTATCTCGGCATGCCGCGCCGCTACCACACCTATCCGCCGGAGTTCCAGGTGCTCAACGTACTCTCCACCGCAGGTGCCTCCATTCTTGCCCTTGGCTACCTGCTCCCGATGCTGTATCTGACCTGGTCCATGCGCTACGGCAAAGTTGCCGGGCAGAATCCCTGGCCGGCCACCGGCCTCGAGTGGAAAACGGATTCACCGCCGCCCACGGAGAATTTCGATGTCACGCCCGAAGTGACCTGGGAGCCCTATGACTTTAAGAATCGCCCGGATCTCGGCCTTGCCGCAGGCGCACCGTCGCTCGCGCCGGCTCACGGCGACGACTAGGGAGCTGTGTGCAGTTCGTTGGAGGACAGACTTTTAGTCTGTCCTCTTCGTGGACGAAGCTAGGCCAAAGATTTTTTGAGGAAGAGGAGCACCGCGTGCATCGCACCGGAGAACTGTACGGACAATTCGAAACGCTCGAGCAGCAGAAAGAAACCGCCGCGCTCGGCATGTGGGTTTTTCTAGTCACCGAAGTCCTGTTTTTTGGCGGCATGTTCCTGACCTACACCATTAACCGCCGCGCCTTCGGCACCGCCTTCGGTATCTGCAGCAACACGCTCGACATCAAACTCGGGGCTGGCAACACCGTCGTGCTGATTCTGAGCAGTCTGACCATGGCCATGGCCGTCTGGTCTGCGCAAGTCGGCAAGAAAAAACTGGCCAGTATTTTCTTGATCGCCACACTTGGTCTGGGCACCGTCTTTCTGGGCGTCAAGGCCATCGAATACAAGCAGAAATTCGATCACCATCTCATTCCTGGCCGCAGCTTTGACATGAAGTACCATCCTGCGCATCCCATGCCCGGCGATGACCTGGAAGAATTGGACAAAGAGAAGCAGGAAGTAGACAAAGCTTTCGCCGTCGATCCCGATATCAACGCGCACGGCCAGCTCTATTTTTCGCTTTATTTCGGCATGACCGGCCTCCACGCCTTGCACATGATCATCGGCGCCGGTTTGCTTCTCTGGCTCATCAAGGCATCCTTTGCCGGCCGTTTCACGCCGCAGTACAACACTCCCGTCGAAGTCGTGGGTTTGTACTGGCACTTCGTCGATATTGTGTGGATTTATCTGTTCCCGTTGTTATATCTGATTGACAGGCACCGGTAGGAGACTCTGGCGTGTCCGAGCACATTGTTTCGCCAAAAATTTACCTCGTCATTTTCGCTTCCTTGATGCTTGGCACGGGCATCACCGTTTGGGCCGCATTCCAGGACTTTGGCAAGTTCAATATCGTCATTGCTCTGGTCATCGCCACCATCAAGGCCACACTCGTCGTTCTCTATTTCATGCACGCCCGCTACAGCCCCAGGCGCACCCAGATGGTCATCGTCTGCTCGGTTTTCTGGCTCGCCATCATGCTGGCTCTCACGCTCACCGATTACGATACGCGTTCGCCGCGTGAAACCCGTCTCGCCCCTTCGGCGATCTCCCAGCTCCTCCGCGCATAAGCGCATGGCCTGACCTCTGCTTCGGACATGTGGAAAACGCGTGGAGAACTGCTTCGCGATGTGTTCTGTCGTGGGTTTTTCATCAACGCGCGTGCATCCGGCCAATCACCAGGTACGGGTACCGGCCGCACACACTTCCGCCGTGTTCGGTATTGCTCGGGGTGGTGTGGGGTTAGAACGGCGAAAGTGATAGGGGGGAGTAGCGAACCGGCCCAGCCCTCAATCCCCTAAAGGGATCCTCGGCTCGCCTCCCCCACAGCCTTTAGAACTGCAAGCCCTCCGCCAATCTTAACCCTTTTGTTTTCAATAAACTGCCCTGTTAATTCTAAGTAAAAAAGCTCTACCTCCCCGGCAAAATTACCTGCCCCTTCGGTCTCCCTCCCCCCTCGCCAGCCTTGTTGGGCGAACCCGCACGGGGTAGACTCTTCGCCTGCATTCCCTCGGGAGGTGTGGCATGGCTCGTACGGTTCGCTGTGGCCTGATTCAGGCCCAATGTGAGTGGTCCCCGGAAAAGCTTTCTCTCGCCGACATCAAGAAAAAGATGATCGCCAAGCACGAGCACCTGATTGCCGATGCCGCTAAGAAAAAAGTCCAGATCCTCGGCCTCCAGGAACTTTTCTACGGCCCCTACTTCTGCGCCGAGCAGCAGACCCGCTGGTATGAACTGACTGAAAAAATTCCCAACGGGCCGACCATCTCCCTCATGCAAAAGCTCGCGAAGAAGCACCAGATGGCTCTCGTTGTACCCATCTACGAAGTCGAAATGACCGGCGTCTACTACAACACCGCCGCGGTCATTGATGCCGACGGCCGCTACCTCGGCAAATACCGCAAGCACCACATTCCCCACTGCCATCCGGGCTTCTGGGAAAAGTTTTATTTCACGCCGGGAAATGCGGGCTATCCTGTTTTCCAGACGCGCTTCGCCCGCGTCGGCGTCTACATTTGTTACGACCGCCATTTCCCCGAAGGCGCGCGCTGCCTCGGTTTGAACGGCGCCGAAATCGTCTACAATCCCTCCGCCACCGTCGCCGGCCTCTCCGAATATCTTTGGGAACTGGAACAGCCCGCCCACGCCGTCGCCAACGCCTACTTCGTCGCCGCCATCAACCGCGTCGGCACCGAGGCTCCCTGGAAGATCGGCGAGTTCTACGGCAAAAGCTATTTCTGCGATCCGCGCGGAAAGATCGTCGCCCAGGCCAGCCGCGACAAGGATGAACTGCTCGTCGCCGATCTCAACCTCGACGAAATCCAGAAAGTCCGCGACACCTGGCAGTTCTATCGCGACCGCCGCCCGGAATCCTACGGCGAAATCACGCGCACCCGCGCCTCCGAAAATGTGGAAGCCGCCAATTGATTTTCCCCGCGCGGCTACAACTCGCGCGAACCTGATTTTTGATAAAACGGAGACCAACGTTTCTCGATGACTGACATTCACGCCACGCCGCTCCACGCGGAAACGATTGAGAGCAGCGCGCTCTACAATAAGGACCTCGCTCCGGTCTCCCCTGAGCGCCGCACCTGGCGCACCTACAGTTACGCCGCCCTCTGGATTTCCATGAGCGTGAACATCCCCACCTACATGCTCGCCAGCGGCATGATCGCCGGTGGCATGAACTGGAAGCAGGCCCTCTTCACCGTCTTTCTCGGCAACGTCCTGGTGCTGATTCCCATGCTCTTGAATGCGCACGCCGGCGCGCAATACGGCATCCCCTTTCCGGTCTTCGCGCGCGCATCGTTCGGCGTTCTCGGCGCCAACGTCCCCGCCATTTTGCGCGCCCTCGTCGCCTGCGGCTGGTTCGGCATTCAGACCTGGATCGGCGGCGAAGCCATCAACGCCATGATCGTGGCCCTTGCGCCCGCCTGGGCCAACGTTCATTCCGGCCCCGCCGTCTGCTTCGCGTTCTTCTGGCTCCTCAATGTACTGGTTATTCTGCGCGGCATCGAGACCATCCGCTTCCTCCAGGGCATCTCCGCCCCGTTCCTCCTGCTGATCGGTTTTGCCCTGCTTCTGTGGGCCCGTCAAAAAGCCGGCGGCTTCGGCCCCATGCTGGCCACGCCCTCAAAGTTTCAGAGCTTCCCTGAGTTTTTCCGCTTCTTTGTTCCTTCCCTCACCGGCGTAGTTGGATTCTGGGCCACGGTCTCGCTGAACATCCCGGACTTCACGCGCTACGCTCGCAGCCAGCGCGATCAAATCATCGGCCAGGCTCTTGGCCTTCCCGCGACGATGACCTTTTATTCCTTCATCGGCATCGCCGTTACTTCCGCCACTCTCATCATTTTTGGCGAAGCGCTGTGGAATCCCGTCGCCGTCCTTGCGCGCCTCGGCAATCCCTTCGCCGTTGTCCTCGCCATGATCGCCCTGCTCATGGCCACGCTCAACGTCAACGTCGCCGCCAACGTCGTCTCCCCAGCCAACGATTTCTCGAACCTTTCCCCGCGCCGCATCAGCTTCCGCACCGGCGGCCTCATCACCTGCGCCATGGGCATCGTCATGCAGCCCTGGAAACTGATGGCCGACTACGGCAGCTACATCTTTGGCTGGCTCGTCGGCTATTCCGGTTTCCTGGGACCGATCGCCGGCGTTCTAATCTGCGACTACTTCGTCGTCCGCAAAAAAATCCTGGCCGTCGAAGATCTTTACCAGCGCGGCGGCCAATACGAGTACGCACACGGTTTCAACTGGACCGCCATCGCCGCTCTGGCCGCCGGAGCCGGAGTCGCTTTCGTCGGCCTCGCCGTTCCGCCCCTCCGCGTCCTATACAACTACGCCTGGTTTGTGGGCTTTTTAGTCAGCTTCGTCGTCTATTCGCTTTTGTCGAATCGTATCGAGCCGGTCGCGCAACCGGCTGACTGAGGAGGAGCATTTTCCATGGACTTTGGCATTACCATTAAACCAGACATCTCCATTGACAGAATCCTCAGCCTTACCCACCAGGCCGAATCCTCCGGCTTCACCTTCGGCTGGATCTTCGACTCCCACGTCATCTGGAAGGAGCCATTTCCGCTGCTTGCCCTGATGGCCGCCAACACCAAAAAAATGCACTTGGGCACCTGCGTCACCAACCCCGCCGTCCGCGACGTCACCGTCTCCGCCAGCCTATTCGCCACCCTCAACCTCGCCTCCCACGGCCGCATGGAACTTGGCATCGGCCGCGGCGACAGCTCCCGCCGCGTCCTCGGCAAAAAACCCACCACGCTCGAAAACCTCGAGGAATTTGTCCGCGTCTTCCGCAATTTGAACGCAGGCAAGACTGTGGACCTCGACGGTGTCCCCACGAAATTTCCCTGGACCAACGGCGAGACTCCCCGCGTGTGGGTCGCCGGTTACGGCCCGAAGGCTCTTCGCACTGCCGGACGCATTGGCGACGGTGTCATCCTCCAATTTGCGGACCCCGACCTGATCGATTGGAGCCTCGGCTTCGTCCGCGAAGGCGCCAAAGAAGCCGGCCGCGATTTCAGCAAGATCGAAGTCATGTCCGCCGCCCCCGTCTGGGCTTCTGACGACCTGAAAACCGCGCGTGAGCACGTCCGCTGGTTCCCTGCCTTGGTCTCCAATCATGTGCTGGACCTCATCTCCAAATACAAGCCGGAAGAGCTGCCCCCCGCACTCACCTCCTTCGTCAAAGACCGCGGCAAGTACGACTATCAGCACCACTGCGAAGTCGGCAGCGACAACGCCGATTTCGTCACCGACGATGTCGTCGACCGCTTCTGCCTCATCGGCCCCATCGAAGAGCACCGCAAAAAACTCGAGCGCCTCCGCAGAGTCGGCGTCACCCAATTCAACATCTACCTAATGTCCGGCGACGAAGAAAAAACCCTAGAGATCTATCAGCACAAAATCTTGCCGTACTACGCAAAATAACGTTGCCGTGTAGCTCATGGCCAGCTGTAGCCCACGCCCTGTAGCTCACCCCTTCAGGGGGTGAGCTTTTCCCTCGCCCGATCGCCAAGCAGCGAAATCCTGATCCCGAATTCCCCCTCGCTCTGTGATAACGTCCTCCTTTCCACGGAGGAAGCCCATGCGCTTCGACACGATCATCCGCAACGGCACAGTGGTCACGGCGACAGACACGTCCCTCGCCGATGTCGGCATCAACGGCGACAAAGTGACCGCCCTCGCCGCCCCGCTTCCCGCAGAAAACGCCGGCCGCGTCATTGACGCCACCGGCTGCCTGGTTATCCCCGGCGGGATTGATGTCCATACCCATCTCGACATGCCCTTCGGCGGCACCACCAGCGCCGACGATTTCCAGACCGGCACCATCGCCGCCGCTTTTGGCGGCACCACCACGCTCATTGACTTCGCCATCCAGTACAAGGGCCAGACCCTCCGCCAGGCCTTCGACACCTGGATGAAAAAAGCCCACGACAAAGCCGTCACCGACTACGCCTTCCACTGCATCATCACCGACCTCGGCTCCGCGCAGCTCGAGGAAATGGGCCAGCTCATCAAAGAAGGCGTGACCAGCTTCAAGCTCTTCATGGCCTACCCCGGCGTCTTCATGCTCGACGACGCCACTATCTTCAAAGCTATGCGCCAGGCCGCCAAATTCAACGGCCTCATCTGCATGCATGCGGAAAACGGCGGCGCCATCGACGTCATCGTCCAGCAAGCTCTTGCCGAAGGAAAACGCGCCCCGAAATATCACGCGCTAACGCGCCCCACCACCGCCGAAGCCGAGGCCACCTCCCGCGCCATCGCCCTCGCCGAAATGGCCGGCGCCCCCGTCTACATCGTTCATCTCTCCTGCAACGACGCGCTCGAAAAAGTCCGCGAAGCGCGCGACCGCGGCCTTCCCGCCTACGCCGAGACCTGTCCGCAATACCTGTATCTCTCGCTGGAAAACATGGATGCCCCCGGCTTTGAAGGCGCCAAGTACGTCTTCACTCCGCCGCTCCGCGAAAAGTGGAATCAGGAAAAACTCTGGCAGGGACTCGCCAAAGACACTCTGCAAGTCGTCTCCACCGACCACTGCCCCTTCTGCTTCAAGGAACAAAAAGAACTCGGCAAGGACGACTTCACCAAAATTCCCAACGGCGGCCCGGGCATCGAACACCGCCTGAGCCTTATCTATACTGGCGGCGTCCACGGCAAACATTTTTCCGCGAATCGTTTTGTCCAGCTCGTCGCCACTGCGCCCGCAAAACTCTTTGGCCTCTATCCGCGCAAAGGCACCATTGCCGTTGGCTCCGACGCCGACCTCGTCATCTTCGATCCCAATCAAGAAGAAGTCATCAGCGCCAAAACCCACCACATGCGCGTGGATTATTCCATGTTCGAGGGAATCAAAATAAAAGGCGCCGCCAAAACCGTCTTCTCCCGCGGCCGTGCCGTCATCGAAGCCGGCAAATTCGTCGGCCGCCCCGGCGCCGGCCAATTTCTCCGCCGCCAAACCTATGCCGGCATTTAGCGGGGACTTCTTGGATGGCCGACGTTGGTGAGGACAGTAAATGCGCTTGGTCTAACCGTTTTCGACTGGGGAGGGCCGACTCTCTACCGCCCGTAATGTAAAGACCACAATCGAGGAGTATCCCGCTCCTCGAAGAATGAATAAATATGACGCTTGCTTGACCCTTTTCTTTCCCTCCTGCTATTGTAAGGAGTTATTTTGGGCTTAGTGTATCTACTGAGCGCCGGGGGCTCCTGTGGAGGGAGCGTTTTCGTCTCATGGGTCTGACCAAACTGGTAATCCGGGGCGCGCGCCAGCACAACCTCAAGAACATCAGCGTTGAGATTCCCCGGAACTCCCTTACCGTAATCACTGGCCTTTCCGGCTCCGGCAAATCTTCGCTCGCCTTCGACACCATTTACGCGGAAGGTCAGCGCCGGTACGTAGAATCGCTTTCCGCCTACGCGCGGCAGTTCCTCGACCAGATGGAACGTCCAGAGGTCGACGTCATCGAAGGGCTTTCCCCTTCGATCGCTATCGAGCAGAAAACCACGACGCGCTCGCCGCGTTCTACCGTCGGCACCATCACGGAGATTTACGATTATCTTCGCGTTATCTATGCGTCCGTCGGCGCTCCGCACTGCCCCAATTGCGGCTTGCCGATCACGCGCCAGTCCAGCGAGCAGATCGTGCAGTCCATTTTGCACGGCGAAATCTGCAAGTCCGACGACCGCATCATGATCCTCGCGCCCATCGTGCGTGGACGAAAAGGCGCGTACCGCAAGGAACTCGAAAAACTCGCGCAAGACGGCTACGTTCGCGTGCGCATCAACGGCGAACTTTTCCCGCTCGACGATCTCCCGGTCATTGACAAGCGCAAGAATCACACCATCGAAATCGTCATTGACCGCCTGCTCGTCAAGCCCGGCATCGCCGCGCGCCTCGAACAATCCATCGCCACCGCGCTGAAATTGGCGAGCGGCCTGGTCACCGTGGCCATCGTTGGCGGCAAGGAGCATACGTTTTCTGAAAAGCTCGCCTGCCCCGATTGCGGTATCTCCGTTCCGCAGCTCGAGCCGCGTTCCTTCAGTTTCAATTCGCCCTACGGCGCCTGCCCCGCGTGCAACGGCCTCGGCTCCAAATACGATTTCGATCCGTCCAGGATCATCAATGATTGGAGCCGCCCGCTCTTCGATGGCGGCCTCGGCCCCGGTTCGGCCTCCGCCGTCTTAAAACGCACGCTGGAGCTCGGCGCCTACGCACACGGTTTCGATCTTGAAACGCCATTCGATAAATTTCCCGCGCGCATTCAGAACATGCTCCTCTACGGTTATCCGCCGTCGAACGGAGGAGCCGGAGGTGAAAATGGCGCGGCCGAGAAAAAATCGAAGGGCGAAAAAGGTTTTCGCTTTCCCGGGATTCTGAAATTTCTCGACAGAAATTTCCAGGAGTCCGGCTCCGATACCTACCGCGAGTGGATGACGCAGTACATGTCCGCGACTCTCTGCACCGTCTGCCACGGCAAACGTCTTCGCCCCGAATCGCTCGCCGTCAAGCTCGCCGGCTGGTCCATCGCCGATTTCACCGCGCTTTCGCTCAGTGCCGCGCGTCCCGCCGTGGACAAAATCCTGTTGCACTTGACGGAACGCCAGAAAGAAATCGCCGCGCGCCCGCTCGAAGAAGTCGCCGAACGCGTCGATTTCCTTCTCGCCGTCGGCCTCGGCTATCTCAGCCTCGACCGCTCCGCAGCAACGCTATCCGGCGGCGAAGCGCAGCGCATTCGCCTCGCCACGCAAATCGGCTCGCGCCTTCGTGGCGTTCTTTATGTTCTCGATGAGCCCAGCATCGGCCTGCACGCTCGCGACAATGCGCGCCTGCTCGGCTCCCTCGAACATCTCCGCAATCTCGGCAACACCGTTCTCGTCGTCGAACACGATGAAGACACCATCCGCCGCGCCGATTTCGTCGTGGACCTCGGCCCAGGCGCGGGCAACGCCGGTGGCTACCTCGTTGCCCAAGGCAAACCTGCGCAAATCGAAGCCACGCCGGAATCGCTCACCGGCCAGTATCTCAGCGGCGCCGCAAGAATCGCCATTCCGGAAAAACGCCGCAGCCCGAACGGAAAAGTCATCCAGATTCTCGGCGCCAGCGCTAACAATCTCAAAGACGTAGACATCACGCTTCCTCTTGGCTTGCTCACCGTCGTCACCGGCGTCTCCGGCTCCGGCAAATCCACGCTCGTCAACGACATTCTCTATCGCGCGCTCGCGCAGAAACTCTATCGCTCGTCTGAAGCGCCTGCAGCGCATCGCGAAATTCTCGGCGCCGATCAAATCGACAAAGTCATCGAGATCGATCAGGCCCCCATCGGGCGCACGCCGCGCTCCAACCCCGCCACCTACACAGGCGTCTTCGCGCCCATCCGCGACCTCTTCGCCATGCTCCCGGAATCGCGTGAACGCGGCTACCGTCCCGGCCGCTTCAGCTTCAACGTAAAAGGCGGCCGCTGCGAAGCCTGCCAGGGTGACGGCCTGCGCCGCATCGAAATGAATTTTCTTCCGGACGTTTACGTGATGTGCGAAGTCTGCCGCGGCCGCCGCTACAACTCGGAAACGCTCGCCGTGCGCTACAAGGGCCACTCCATCAGCGACGTTTTGAATTTGCCTTCGTCCGACGCGCTGAAACTTCTCGAAAATATTCCGCAGATTCAGCAGAAACTTGCGACGCTCGTCGAAGTCGGCCTCGGCTACGTCACCCTCGGCCAATCCGCCACGACGCTCTCGGGCGGCGAAGCCCAGCGCATCAAGCTGGCCCGGGAGCTCTCGAAACGCCAGACCGGCCGCACGCTCTACATCCTCGACGAACCCACGACAGGTCTGCACTTCGATGATGTGCGAAAACTTCTGGATGTTCTCCAACGCCTCGTCGGACTCGGCAACACCGTGCTCATCATCGAGCATCATCTGGACGTTATCAAACAAGCCGACTGGATCATTGACCTGGGCCCCGAAGGCGGCGAAGGCGGCGGCCGCGTCGTCGCCCAAGGCCCGCCCGAACTCGTCGCCCGCACAAAAAAATCCTACACCGGCCAGGCCCTCGCCCGCGTCCTCGGTATCTCCAACAACGGCCACGCCAATGGCAATGCAAAGTAGCCGCACGGATGCATTGTTTGGCCACCGCCTACTTGCGAAAGATGTAGCGAACACGTTTTCGAAACATTATGAATAGGGCAGCCACCAGCGCCAAAAACGGAGCCAGGCGATTCTAGCCAGCCAACGTCTGGTTAACGCATGAATCGCAGAGTGACTCGCTATCCGATCTTGCCTTTGCTTGGTATTGCGGTCTGTGCGGGTTAGAGTATCCACTGTTCCATGAGCATCTATTCCATTCAACCCATCACGCTCGGCGCGGTGCACACGTATCCACTGGCTTCGCGAAAGAGCAAAGTGAGCGTTCGCGACTCTGCAAAACCGTCGGCAGCAAACATTTCGTTCACGAAATTTCTCGATTCGCTTCCGAACTTCCTTGCGGCTAAAGATCTACGCCAACTTCTCGGCGCGATTCACTCCGCACGCAGACAACACGGAGCTATTCTCTGGGGCATCGGTGGACACGTCATCAAGGTCGGTCTTGGTCCGCTCTTGGTCGATCTGATGAAGCGCGGATTCGTCTCTGGAATTGCCATGAACGGCGCGGCGCTCATCCATGATTTCGAAATCGCGCTCGCGGGCAACACGTCCGAAGATGTGGAGGCAGGACTTGGTGAAGGCCAGTTCGGCATGGCGGAAGAAACTGGAAAATACCTCAACGAAATCGCGAAGCTGGCGCACCGTCTGCGTATCGGCTATGGCGAAGCCGCCGGACAATTTCTGAACAGCGGCATCCTGGAGGTCAAGCACGCAAATTCCAGTGTCTTGTGTGCCGCGTACAAGCAGCGCATCCCGGTGACGATTCACCTCGCCATTGGCACGGACATCCCGCACATGCATCCGGCGGCGTACGGTGCTGCGCTGGGCGATGCCACGCATCACGATTTTCGCTTGTTCTGCGCGCTAGCGGAGCAAATGCATCCTGGCGGCGTTTATCTCAACTGGGGCTCGGCCGTTCTGCTGCCGGAGGTTTTTCTGAAAGCCGTTTCCGTAGCGCGCAATCTCGGCGTTCCGCTCCGCCCCATCACCACGGCGAACTTCGACTTTATCCAGCACTACCGTCCGTTGCAGAATGTAGTGAGGCGTCCCACCGCTTCCGTTCGTGGCCGGGGCGGGCCCGAGTCGCACGGCTACGCGATTACCGGCCACCATGAGCTGCTTTTGCCGCTCGTCGCCGCGGCGCTGGTTGCAGGCTGGCCCAGAAAATCTCGGTCTGGAAAACGATGACCCTCTTTGACGACAATCCGCTGAACCAACCTGATCCGAATCCGGATGCATCGCCGTCCTCTGCCCCGCCGAGCGAAACTCCGTCCGCCGAGCTTATCGCCGGCGACCCGTTCACCTACGCGGCGCTCGCTCCCGCCGCCAAATCCCGATCGTATCTTCCCGAAGACCTGCGCATCTCCTGGTCCTGGGCGCACCTCGTGACCTTTCTCGTTTTCGGCTTTGGAAGTCTGCTGATCGTGCAACTTGGCGGCGTGCTGCTGCTTTCTGCCAACAAGCACCTCAGCCAGAAGCAGCTGCAGCAAATGATCGAATCCAAGCCGCAGTTTCTGGTGGGCACCAATGTCTTGTGGTACGCGTTGCTTTTTCTGTTTCTCTATATGACGCTTGCGGTTCTGCGCGGCTCGCCTTTCTGGCGCTCGCTCGGCTGGAAAAAACTGAATGCCGACCCGGCAGCCGGGAAGGGCCATCCGTGGATGTATTTTTTGTCGGGCTGCGGCCTGGCGATTTTTGTTGCCATCGCCAGCTCGGGTGTCAAAGACGCGGATCACACTCCGATACAAGAACTCTTCAAGAATCGCACTGGTGCGATGTTGCTGATGGCCATGGCGGTTTTCGTCGCGCCGCTCGTCGAAGAAACGGTTTTCCGCGGGTATCTTTATCCGCTTTTTGCCAGCAAGATTTCAGGTCTCGCGGAAAAGTTTGGAATTGATCCGCTCGCCGCGATCCGTGTCGGTACAGGCGCCGGGATTTTCATCACCGGCGTGTTGTTCGGCTTGATGCACGCCCCGCAACTTGGGTGGACGTGGGGCCTTGTCAGCCTGCTCATTCTGGTGGGTGTGATTTTCACGTTTGCGCGCGCGCGTACCGGGACGGTTGTCGCCAGTTTTCTTCTCCACCTGGGATACAACTCCATGATTGCCGTGACTTCGATCATTGCCACCAAGGGTTTCACGCACATGCCTATTGGCAAATGACCGATTCGTTTTCTTCGCGCGCTCCCGTTACAATGGAAGATTGCGGTTTGGATTCGCGAGGACTGTGAACGCATGTATGTAGCTCAACCGATCGAATGGACGGACCGCGGCGTAGTCATTCTCGACCAGCGGCTGCTTCCCGCCGAGGAAGTCTCCTACACGTACACGGATTATCGCGACGTCGCCAAAGCCATCCGCGAGATGGTGATTCGTGGCGCGCCGGCAATTGGTGTTGCTGCTGCGATGGGCGCGGCTCTCGGAGTTCTGCATTCTCCGGCAAAGTCCGCCGAAGCTCTTCGTGCGGAATTTACGGAGATTTGTAACACGCTCGCAAAAACTCGGCCGACCGCCGTAGATCTCTTCTGGGCTCTTGAGCGCATGAAAAAGCGCTTCTCGGAATTGACGGCGCGAAATTCGGACCTTGTCAAAATCAAGCAAGGCATGGTGGAAGAGGCGCAGCAAGTGCATCACGAAAAGCGCGCCACCGACGAAGCCATCGGGCGCTTCGGCGCGGAATTCATGCCGCGCGAGGGGCACGTCATGACGCAATGCAACGCCGGCGCGCTGGCCACGGGCGGCATCGGCTCGGCGCTGGGCGTCATCCGCGTGGCGTTCGAACAGGGGAAAAAGCTTCACGTGTTCGTGCCTGAAACGCGGCCCTATCTCCAGGGCGCGCGCCTGACCGCGTGGGAGCTGCACAAAGGCGGCATCCCGCTCACGCTCATCACCGACAATATGGTGGGCCACTTTTTGAAGACCGCCAACGTCGGGGCCATCGTTACCGGCGCGGACCGCATCGCCGCCAACGGCGACACTGCCAACAAAATCGGCACCTACCAGATCGCAGTTCTGGCGAAAGAAAATAACGTGCCCTTCTACATCGCCGCGCCAATCTCCACGTTCGATCTTTCCATTCCGGACGGCGAGCACATTCCTATTGAAGAACGATCGGCAGCGGAAGTCACGCATCTGCAGGGAGTCCGCATCGCGCCCGACGTGCACGCCGCGCATCCCGCTTTCGACGTAACCCCCGCGCGCTACATCTCCGCCATCTTCACTGAACGCGGCGTCGCGCGCGCCCCATTTACCCAATCACTCTCCGCCCTCGCCGCTTCCGGCCAAGCGGTGGCCACACGTTCCTAAGCTTTCGAAAAGCACAGGGTTTCGGCATTCCGGCAATCCCTCTGCAGGGCGAGCATCGTCAAACCGGGCGGAGGACGAAGACGGTGCGGCCGCGGCGGCTGAACCGGGCGAAGAACGCCAGGATTTGTTTCCATGGGAAATATTTTTTGTTGAGCAACTGCGTTCCGTAATTGGCGTCGGCGCCGGTGACGATTTCGGCGCGCGCGTCCATCCATTCGCCGAGGACGCGGCCGCGCATGTCGCAGGGCGCGATTTTCACGCGGGGGTTGTTGCGGATGCGCTTCACTTTTCCGGAAACGCCGATGGTGTAGACGTACAGTTTGGCCTCGTCCGAATTGAGATTCACGGAAGGGTCTTCCGCAAACCACACGGGTGTTTTCACGCCCTCGCCGCTCTTTTTGAACGTTTCGAGGTTGAGATATTTGTGTCCGGCAAAGGCCGCAAATCCCATGGCATCGCTCCTGCCGTCGCTTGGTTCACGACAGCCATTCTACCTCCAGCAGACTCTTGGCAGGGGCACCCGACGCCCGCAGAAAGGTCGTATCCGCCTTGGTGACTGCACGCCCCAAAATGAAGACAGCATTGAGGTGCGGCACAATGTATGCAGTCAAGAAAGCCCCCCATGGACGTCTGCAGCGTCCGATAGAGATCGCTGCGCGTCGCGGTGGCTTACCGAGTAGCCTCCGCCTTAGCCAGCATCACCGCCGACGTCCGGGCCGCCGCCTCGTAATACCGCACCATTCGTTGCGGTTCCTCCGCCTTGTAAGCTGCCAGATTATGCGCCCACCGAAACCCGATGGGTTGAAACCAAAGTTCCGCGGCCACTTTGAACGGTCCCGTTGCATTCCCGGTCGGGACCACATACCGCACCGAGCTTCCGCGGTCTGTGAATCCCGGATCGTTGGCCGCGTCGCCTGTCACCGCGATATCCTTGTTTGCGGTGGCCTTATCGAAGCCGTGCGGCAACAGCCGATTGTCCTTCAAGTACCCGACAGCGTGGAGCAGACCGGTCGTAACCTTCCCCTCCGAATCCTTCAGGATCGGTTCGTAAATTTCCACTTCCTGTGAACTCGTAATCTCGCGATAATGCGGCTCGAATTTCAGAGGGTCTTCGTCGTTGTCGTTGCCCATAATCGAGCCGTCCGGATTGAGCGCACCCGACTCAAATACCACACGCCCATTGGCGTCCCTCACCACAAAATGTAGCCACGCCCGCCGCGAAGGATAAGCGGTAGGCAGCTTATGCCCGCCTAGATTCTCCACATGCACATCTACGGCAAGCCCATTCGGCGTCGCATCCACGCGGGTAATGGTCACTTTCGCCGCTTGCGTCTTCAAAAACTCGGCCGTGCGCTTCATCGCCGCGTTCATCTCTTCGGGCTGCGCCTCCGTCGCCAATTCATCGCGATGATCTTGCAGCATCCCTTCCATGACGAAATTCGATCCGACAAACACGTGGCGATGCATGCCCTCGCGTGGCGGGCCGTACACCGCCGTCACCGCTACTGCCTCGTTCGCCACCGGCATATGGCAGTCTTGGCAGGTCTGCGTGGTCGCGTAGTCACTATGCTGCCACTCCTGGAACGGCATCTGCTCCGGGAACTTCGCCAGCTTCTCACCCTTCGGCCCAAGCGCCGCAGTGAATAGCGTATGGCAGCTCCCGCAAAGACCTGCGTCGCGCATATGGTCGCCCCTGGTCGGGAAGTACGTCGCCGAGGAGGAGTGCATCACGGTCTGGTGCCCTTTGTCGATGTCGAAGGGTCCATACTCGGGCCGCAGATCGTTCTGGACCGGTTTCGCGATCACCACGTTCCCAACGAAGGTCGCGTCTGTCCCCAGCCCCGTTTTCTCAATCTGGTGGCAAACCGAGCAGGTTACCCCATCTGCTGCCGCGCGGTCCCCATGGGGGAACTTCTGCAACGGAAGGCGCGAAAAGACTTGAGTGTGCCTTCCCGCATCCCGGTCCGCCAGCCGGACGGCCGGCATATGGCAGATCGAGCACTCGTCCTCGATCGCCTGCTTCGACTCCGGATGATCCATCGACTCGCGCCGCACACTTCCTTGCCAATAAGGATCGCGCGACGCGTTAGCCATAATGCTCGCGCTCCAGTCGAATCCGATCGAGATATCCTCGCCCGAACTCGTCTTGAGCCCGTTATGACAAGCCACACACCGTTCCGATGTACGAAAAAAAGTCCCCGGAGGCGTCTTGTCGCCCTTCGCGTTCTCCGTCTGCGACTGGCCGCGCAGCATTGCCGGAACCCCGATCACTGCGAGCCCTAAAACTACCGCACCACCCCAGCGGCGTCTCATCGCCAACCTCTCCATAACTTCCCATCTGCCCGGTCCCAGAGCAGATAGAACAGCACCTGCGGCGTTCGCCCCTGTGTATTCGTGAACGGCTCCCTTACGCCAAAGCCTATCCGGACGTGTTGACGCCTGCTTACGGTGATCTGCATCTCCGGCAGAACATCCCAGTTGGTGCTTGCCCCTGGCTTGAAATCACGTGCCGCCAAAAACTCAACCATAGGCGAAAACAGCCGTCCCAGCATATGGTCCGGAGCCATCGCCTGCCCTACCGCCACCCGCCAGAACATGCTGCGCGGAGCAACGCTT
>Ga0210403_10000190_pt1 | contig 69281 bp, 53 predicted proteins | sample IncBWC19MmetaG_FD_150863 | JGI IMG/M metagenome (GOLD analysis project Ga0210403, IMG submission 150863) | Forest soil microbial communities from Barre Woods Harvard Forest LTER site, Petersham, Massachusetts, United States - Inc-BW-C-19-M | ecosystem: Environmental > Terrestrial > Soil >...
CAAGTGTCATGTCGCGAGATCCCGGGCTACATGGCTGCAATGATCATGGACTTCGCGGTCCGCAACCCCAAAGAGCTTGATGGACTTTCACCGGGCACGATGATTGACTTCACTCTGGCAGTCAGCAATGATTCGGCGTACGCGGAATCCATTCGCGTTCACCAATTCCAACCCACGGATCAAGAACCGATGGCCGCCCGCCAGTTAAACCTTCTCAGTAGTTTCGTTGACTCGGAATCGAACGCAACGAAGCCTTTAATCGTTGGGCAGCCTGTACCAGACTTCTCGTTGATGAGCCATAAGCGCGAACGAATAAAACTGTCGCGATTCGCCGGCAGCGTTGTAGCCATCACATTCCTCTACACGCATTGCCCGCTGCCCAACTATTGTTTCCGCCTTTCGAACAATTTCGGGATCGTACAAAGACGTTTTGCAGATCGCATGGGACGCGACCTGGTGCTTCTGAGCATTACGTTTGATCCGGAACACGATCAGCCTGAAGTCTTGGCTCAATACGCGGGCCATTGGAAAGCTGCGGATACCAAGGGATGGTACTTTCTGACTGGCGCGCTTCCCGAAATTCAAAAGGTCAGTCTTGAATTCGGTATGAACTTTTCGCCAGACGAGGGGCTGATGACTCACGCCTTGCACACTGTGATTCTCGATCGCAACGGCCGCATGGTCGCCAACCTGGAAGGCAACGAATTCACTGCACAACAGTTGGGCGACTTACTGGAATCGGTCCTCCGCGGTCCCACGTAGCGCGATTGAGATTTCATGCGCTTCTTCCTCGGCATTCCATTACTCGGTTTTCTACTAGTTCTGTTCGCATTCCAGAACTCTCCAAAAGCATCAGAGCAGTCGAAAATTGTTCCTGGAAAATTCACCGACGTCACTTCCTCGCTCGGCGTGCGCTTCCAGCACATCGCCTCTCACACCTCGAAGAAATATCTGATCGAAACGATGGGATCGGGCGTTGCCCTCTTCGACTACGATAACGACGGCAGGCTCGACATCTTTTTGGTCAACGGTGCCCCTCTCACCGATCCCACGCCCAAAGGCACGATCCCGCAGAAGACCGGCCCTCAATATTGGAATCGCCTGTTCCATCAGAAACCCGATGGCACCTTCGAAGATGTTACGCAGAAAGCCGGCTTGCAGGGCGCAGGCTACGGCATGGGCGTAGCCGTGGGGGATTACGACAACGACGGTCTCGAGGATCTTTACGTCACCGCGTACGGCGGCAACAAGCTCTACCACAATAATGGCGACGGCACGTTCACCGACGTCACCGAAAAAGCCGGCGTCGGCGCCAGCGGTTGGTCCACCAGCGCAGCCTGGGTCGACCTCGATGGCGACGGCTTTCTCGATCTGGTTGTCCTGCGCTATGTCCACTGGGACTTCGACGACATCTTCTGCGGTGAGCACCGCGAAGGCTACCGCGCCTATTGCCATCCCGACACTTTCCAGCCCATCGCCCCGTTGGTTTTCCACAACGACGGCAACGGACACTTTACCGAAATCTCCAAGAAAATTGGAATGGACAAGCTCGGCAAAGGACTCGGAATCGCCCTCGCCGATTACGATCGCGACGGCAAGATCGATGTGTTCGTAGCCAATGACTCCATGTCCGAATTTCTCTACCACAACCTCGGTGGCAAATTCGAAGAAGTCGGCCTGCTTTCACAAGTAGCCGTCGACGGTGACGGCCGCTCCTATGCCGGCATGGGCGTCGATTTTGCCGACTACAACAACGATGGCTGGCCCGACCTCGTGGTTACCGACCTCGCCAACCAGCGTTACGCCCTCTACCAAAATAATGGCGACGGCACCTTCAACTATTCCAGCTTCACCACCGGTTTAGCTCCCATTACGATGCCCCACTCCGGTTGGGGCGTCCGCTTCTTCGACTACGACAATGACGGATGGAAGGATCTCTTAATCGCTCAGGGACACGACATCGACACTATTCAGCTCAACTACCCCAATCTTCGCTATCGCGAAGCGCCTCTTCTTGTGCGTAACACTGGCCACGGTCTTGTAGATGTCTCCGCCGATTCAGGAAAACCATTTCAGGACGCCTGGGTAGGCCGCGGCTTGGCCATCGGCGATCTGGACAACGACGGACGCATCGACGCGGTCGTGACCACCAACGATGGTCCCGTCTACATCCTGCATAACGAAACGGCCACATCAAATCACTGGCTGACCCTCAAGCTCGTCGGTCACAAAAGCAATCGCGACGCCATCGGCGCCGAAGTCAAACTCATTACGGCAAGCGGTCCGCAATTCGCCACAGTAACCACCGCAAGCAGCTATCTTTCTTCCAACGATAAGCGAGTCCATTTCGGTTTAGGCGCCGAAGCCATTGCCCAGACAATCGAGATTCGCTGGCCCAGCGGCACCCTACAAACTCTGAAAAACATAAAGGCGGATCAAATCTTGCAGGTCGACGAACCACTTCCAGGAGCAGTCGCGAAATGATGCGCAGATCGGCCAACAATCGCGCACTCACGTTCGCTGTTTCCGCAGGTCTCTTACTCTCGCTATCTGTCATCTACCTCGTGCTCCAAGATCAGTCACCAGTTTCCGCACAGCAACATCCTCCTCAATCCCGTCCCTCCGGCATGGCCACTGGCGGCGCCCACGCTCCCGTCAAAGATGCTCTCTCTCGCCCCATCACCGCCGGCGGATTTGTGGACGGCGCTCCCGTCGTCTTTGCGGACATCACCAAGCAGGCGGGCCTCGATAAATTCCATCACCGCTCCGGTACTCCCGAAAAGACCACCATCATCGAAGCCCCTGGCTCCGGCGTCGCATTGTTGGATTACGATAACGACGGCTGGCTCGACATCTATCTTCTGAACGGCTCGACCGTCCCCGCCATGAAAGGCAAAGAAGCTCCGCCACGCGCCATGCTCTTCCACAACAATCATGACGGCACCTTCACCGACGTCACCGAAAAAGCCGGCGTTGCCAACGAACGCTGGGGATTCGGCGTTGCCGTCGCTGACTATGACAACGACGGCTGGCCCGACATCTACGTCGCCAACTACGGAAAAAACCGCCTCTATCACAACAATCACGATGGCACGTTCACTGACATCGCCGAAAAAGCCGGTGTTGCACTCGGCGGATGGTCCACCGGCCCCACTTGGGGTGATTACGATCACGACGGCCTGCTGGATCTCTTTGTTCCTGGCTACGTGAAATACGATCTTGATCGCCCCGTCCTTGCTGGTAAGGGCGGTCTTCCTGCTGGCGCTTGCCAGTATCGCGGGGTTGACATCTTCTGCGGCCCTCTCGGCTTGATCGGGGAAACCGACCATCTCTTTCACAACAATGGCGATGGCTCCTTTACTGACGTCAGCGTGAAAGCAGGCGTCTCCGACCCGCAAGCCCGTTACGGCTTCGCTTCGGTTTTCGTGGATTTGGATGATAATGGCTGGCCGGATCTCGTCGTCGCCAACGATTCCGTCCCCAATTATCTCTACCACAACCGTCGTGACGGCACCTTTGAAGACATTAGCTTTGCCTCCGGATTCGCCGTCAATGAAGAGGGGCGCGCGCAATCTTCCATGGGCATCGGCATCGGCGATTACAATCACGATGGAAAAGCGGATCTCTTCATAACCACCTTCTCGGATGACTATAAAACTCTCTACCGAAACGATGGAGACGGCAGCTTCACCGACGTTAGCTTCAAGGTCGGCCTTGGTATGGCCACGATTCCTTTTCTCAGCTGGGGTGCAGGCTTTCTCGATTTCGACAACGACGGTTGGCTCGACCTCTTCATCGCCAATGGCCACGTTTATCCGATTGCTGACAAGGCCGGCTGGGGTACCACCTGGGCGCAACGCCCGCTGCTGTTTCGCAATATCGACGGAAAGAAGTTTCAAGAAGTGCCTCCCGCCACGGGAAGCGGCCTCGCTGATGTAATCACCGCCCGAGGTGCGGCCTTCGGAGATCTGTTCAACGATGGTCACATCGACGTCGTCCTTAACAACTTGGACTCTACTCCCACTCTCCTCCAGAATAAGGTCAACAACGGCAACCACTGGATTACATTGAAGTTAGTCGGCGGCCCCAAGAGTCCTCGCGATGCCATCGGCGCCAAAGTCTTTCTAACTTCCGGTGGCCTTCGCCAGCGGGCCGATGTTCTCAGTGGTGGAAGTTACGGTTCCAGTTCAGACCCGCGTGTCCATTTCGGCCTCGGAACCTCCAGCAAACTAGATAAGGTCGAGATCCACTGGCCCGATGGGCTGCAGGAGCAAATCGTTATTCCTGGCATCGATCGGATTGTGACCGTGGTCGAAGGCAAAGGCCCCATCAATCACTGATATTCGCTATATCCAGGCCCCGCCCTTTACTTCCTGATCCATCTTTCTCCGTCGGGCAATAACCACCAATATCCTCTTTTTTTTCAGATAGATAATCGGGAATGTGGAGATGACATGCGAGTGTATTGACTCTCTCCCCTGAGTGTCGAAGACTGCCGCGCAAATGTGCGGGCTATCGCGAGGGATATCCGTTTCTTTTCTGGGTGCAACGACTGCGAGGGGGTAATAGCATGACGAATTTCCGCGGCATTCTTTATACATTTATTGGTTGGACTTCCCGGCAACTGCTTCCCGTCGCCATATCCTTGGCCGTTTGCCTCTGCTTCTGTTTCTCTCCGTCTAGTATGCATGCGCAAGGTCTCAGCGGTCTAACGGGCACTGTGACGGACCAGAGCGGTGCGGTCGTTCCCGAAGCCAAAGTCACCGTAACCAACAATTCCACCAGCATCGTTCATACCGCTGTCACCACATCGCAAGGCACCTACTTCATTACCGACCTTATCCCGGGCGCCTACACGGTGCGAATTGAAAGGCAGGGCTTTCAAACGGCCGTCTTCGAGAACGTCAACGTTTTCGTTAGCCAGACCGCCACTGCCGACGCCGTCTTACGCACCGGCGTCGAAACCACCACCGTCGAAGTCACCGCCCCCTCCATCACACTTCAAACAGATGAACCCAATCTCGGCACCGTCATTCAGAGCACCATCCTTGAGGAAGTTCCGACTTTCATTGGCGGCGGACGTGACCGTCAAATTGACAGCTATTTGTTCCTCGTCCCCGGTGTCACTGGCAGTTCCTTTAGCCACCGTATTAACGGCGGCGTCGACTTTCAGAACGAAGTTATGTTCAACGGCGTAGTTATCGCCCAGGCCGAAACTCAGGGATTTCAAACCATCTACAATCCTCCCTTCGAGCTCGTCAACGAACCGGATATTTTGACCACGAACTTCTCCGCCAGATATGGTTTCGCCCAAGGCGTTGCCTCTTATCGCCTTAAATCCGGCTCCAACCAGCTTCATGGCGACGCTTTTGAGATTAACAAGAACAGCTTTTTTAACGCCTTGGGCGTGAATCCTACCGGGTCGGGATTTAATTCCAACGACGTCTTCGTGAAGGGGCCCCTCCCGCACGATGTCGAGAACAATTTTGGTTTTTCCGTCGGCGGCCCGGTCTGGATTCCGAAGATCTATGACGGTCGGAACAAGACGTTCTTCTACACCAGTTGGGATTGGTATCGCGTCAATGCACCTCCTGGCGGCGCCTTGACCGTCCCGACACAGCCCATGGTCGGTGGGGATTTCTCGGCTATTTGTACAAACGGATTCACTGGTGGGCTTTGTAACGATCGCCAACCAAGTTCTAGCGCCCCGACTGGCCAAGTCTGCCCTCCAGGCCCTCCGGGAGTTGGCATAAATGCCAATTGCGTACAGGCGGACCAGATTTACGTCCCATCCAACTTCACCGGTGCGGCAGTTCCCGCCGGCTGTACAGTTCCTGCTCCAGGGCAACCTTTCGCCGGAAATATAATCCCGACAGCATGCTTCAGCGCGCTTTCGAAGGGCCTACTCTCTCAAATCCCTAAGCCCAGCTTTCCATCCTTAAGCAACAATCTACCGCAGCAGCTCAGCGACCTGCCTACTAAGCAAGCGAACGTAGGTTTCACGATTGACCAAAACTTTGGAACGTCCCAGGCATTCCACTTCGCTTGGTGGCGCGACAACTGGACCAATCTCGGTTGCAGCAACAACTGCGCCTTGTTCACGAATGAGTTTTCGGGTGCACAGCTAAGTCCCGACAGGGGGACAGGTATCATCCTCACCTACTCGAAGACCTTCTCGAGCAACCTCGTCATGACCGCCGGATTCAGTTGGCTTGGAGAGCTCAACTTTCAGTTCAACACGCAGAACGGCGTGAGCTTTCCCGGAGTCACGGGTGGCGCCACCCTCCCCTTTATCAATTTCCAAGGCAATAGCGGCCAGACGTTCAATCCTACCAGTTGGGGCATGCAAGCCAGCAGCGGTCCCCTTTACGGCGAGACCTTCTCTATCAACCGTAAGCTGGGTTTGGGCTTCGACAACAACTGGCTGTACATTCATGGCCGCAACACCTTCAACTTCGGCTTCGAGATTCGCCGCGCCTATCAGGACGATCACGAGTGCCAGGGTTGTGGTGGCGGATTTGCCTTCAAGTCCCAAACCACCGCCGATCCCACCAACGACAGCGGGCCTACAGGAGCTGCCTTTGCTAGTTTCCTGTTGGGTGACGTGGACTCCGCTTTCCGCAGGTTCGTTGCCGAAAACAAGCTGCGCAACATCTACTTTGCTCCCTATATTCAGGACGACATCAAAATCACATCAAAACTTACCGTCAATGCCGGACTTCGCTGGGATATCCCGCGGCCCTTCCTCGAAAGCAACAACAACGTTACCTTCTTCGATCCTAAGGCTCCCAATGCTGCGGCGGTCAACCCCGCCAATGGCCAGCCGTTGTTAGGTGCGGCTGCTATTCTGGGCACTTGTTCCGCCTGCGCAGGATATCGGCGCGCCGATATCCACTGGAAGGACTTTAGTCCTCGCATCGGCTTGGCTTACAAACTGACTCCCAAAACGGTTGTCCTGGCCGGTTACTCCGTCAACTTCCTCGACGAAGGTCCTTATGAGTTTGGAAACAACAAGCTCTCTGTGGATTACGGCAGCCTCTCCGCTGGGCAGATCCAGGTCAACTCCAACGGCACGAACGTCCCGGCCTACGGAATCTGGGACGGCAAACCACTCGGAGTGCCTTCTCTCTCTGCTTTTAGTCCCACAGCCTTCAACGCTAGCGGACCTCTCTACCAGTTTTCCAAAGATCCCGGCCCGAATGCCTATATTCAGATGTGGAGCGGCGGTGTGCAGCGCGAATTGCCTGGCAACATGCTCCTTTCCGTCTCCTATATAGGCAACAGGGCCGTCCACCTCACCTCCATGCTCAACCCCATCAACCAGACGAATCCGAAGTACCTGACTATGTTTTGTCCCAGCGGCAACAAAAACGATCCGAACTGCCCCATGTCTCCGAATAGCCCCAACTCTGCTTGGACCTCGGCTGTCTCCCAGGCTGACCTCCAGACCGCTGGCTATTCCCAGGCGACCGTCACTTGCGGGCCAAACACAAACAATCCCGGCCTATCGGGAACGTTTTTTACACCCTATGTGAATTTCCTGTGCGACTACGGCTCAGGTGCAGGCCTCTCTCGCGCCTTGCTCCCTTACCCCCAGTTCAACCCCAGCGAGTCGGCCGGAGGGCTCACCAACCAGTTCAACATGGCCGGTTCCTCCACCTACAATGCGCTACAGGCTGAGGTGCAAAAGCGTTTCTCGAACGGTCTCACTTTTCTTGTCAATTACACACTCTCCAAAAACATGTCCAACACCGATAGCGGATTCTCCAGCTTTAACTTTGGCGCGGAAAACGGCTTCAACCAGAAAGCGGAGTGGTCCGTTAGCCAAAACGACGAGACGCACGTCGTCAACATCACGGGTGTGTATGAGCTCCCGCTCGGCCCTGGAAAGCAGTTCCTGAACCACGGCGGCACGCTAATGAAGAACGTGCTTGGCGGCTGGCAGTTGAGCGGCCTCTTTCAATATGCCTCAGGACTTCCGATTACGATTTATTCAAACGAGGATCCCTTCCTGAACGGCTTCAACCGCGCGAATTACAGCGGGGCCGCCTTAAGCGTTAACTACAACAATTATTACAAGGGATTGCCCGTGTTCAATATCGCCGCCTTTTCCGATCCAGGGTTTGTACAGGGGAATGAACCCCGCGTTTTGAGTAACCTCCGAAACCCGTTTCAGAGCAACGAAAATTTTGCTCTCGCCAAGAAATTCTTTTTCGGTGAACACGTTAGGGCCGAATTACGAATGGAGTACGCCAACATCTTCAACCGTATGCAGATCTGCGGACCGGATACGGGCGTCAATGACGGGGCCAACTTTGGGAGAATCGGTCGTACCATCCTTCAGGATGGAACCGTAGCCTACACTCCATGCCAGGCAAACACCCCGCGGCAAGGACAAATCTTCCTCAAAGTCAATTTCTGACCCCCTGCTGGAACCACACACCCCTCCAGCATGGCACCCTAAAGAAGCCGAGCGTAAAGCTCGGCTTCTTTGGTTTTTGGGTTCCGTTTCTCGCGTCGGCGAACAGAGAATGGCCATCTTCAAAATAGCGAGAAGAAGATTTAAGATGTTTGGAAATCCGCCCCCAGAGGAGCACCGTTATGAGCAAACAACATCCACCGCTGCGAAATACTCTTCGCATTCCCGCTTTTCTCTCTGCCCTTCTGCTTTTTGCCGCTCTGGCCTGGGCCAGTGACCCGCCCTGGAAGAGCAAGCCTTACGATCAATGGGACGAGAAGGATATCCAGCGCGTCTTTTCCGATTCGCCCTGGAGCCGCTTGACTCCCGTTGCCCGCACCTGGGGCAAGTACTCGGCGAAGGACAATCAACAGAACGCTCAGATCGGCGGCCGCGATCGAGGCATCTCCTCTTCGACTGACACTTCGGCGGAGAACTCTATCGGCGGCGACGTCGACTTTTTTGTGGATTGGGCGTCCTCTCGCCCGATGCGCGCCGCCTCCGCCCGCAAAGCAATTCTGCACGGCGATAAGAAAGATCTCGACGTGGAGAAATACGCCAACGAGCCGCAGGAGGAGTATCAGATCATCGTCCAATCGAAGGACATGGGCCCCTTTATGCATCGCGACGAAAAATTTTTCCAGGCGAACTCTTACCTCGAGCTAAAAAAGAGCAAGCAGAAGATTTCGCCCAGCCATGTGACCTACGAACGCGATTCCCATGGAGTTTCTTCCGCCATCTTCTTCTTCCCGAAGAAAACTGCATCCGGCGATCCCACGATTGGCCCTGCGGAGAAGACCGTCGATTTCTTCTGCAAACTCGAAGAGTCCAGCTTGCGTGTCAGCTTCGAGCCGCCGAAAATGGTCGACAAGAATGGACCCTCGCTATAATCGAGGCTTCAGCCTATTCGCGGCCATCCAGGGGATAGTCGATGTTGGCTTTTGACGTTGCAGACGGGAGCAACCCGCGATGAGCGAGAAACCTTCAGGATTCCGCGGCGCTTCCGCCATCTCTGCATTCTTATTGAGTATCTTGCTCTTTTCTGCTCTGGTTTGGGCCAGCGACCCGCCCTGGCTCGGCAAACCCTATCAACTGTGGGACGACCAGGACATCCAGCGCATCTTCACGGATTCTCCCTGGGTGCGTGTCACTCCCGTCATCCGCAATTGGGCGCCTCTTACCAGTGACGAGCTTCCGAATTTGATTGCTGGCGGCGGTCGCGGCCTGCCCTCCAACCCTTCGGAAAGCTCCGGCGGTGAACTGAACTTCTTTATCTTTTGGGCCTCTTCTCGCGTCGTGCGCGGAGCTTCGGCACGCAGAGCGGTCCTGCATGGCTCCAAAAAAGACGTTGATATTGAAAAATACGCCAACGCTCCGCAAGCGGAATATCAAATTGTCCTGCAATCGGCGGACATGACGCCCTTCTTCCGCCAAAAGGAGCAATTCTTTCAAGCCAACAGCTTTCTCGAAATGATGGGCACCAGACTCAAAATATCTCCCAGCCATGTCCGCTACGAACACGACGCCAAAGGAATCCTGATCACCTCCGCCATCTTTTACTTCCCCAAGAAAACGGGCTCCGGCGGACCCACCATCTCCGACAGCGACAAACTGGTCGACTTCATCTTCCTTCTCGAAGGCAACTTCCACCGCGTCGGCTTCGAGCCTCAGAAAATGGTGGATAAGGACGGTCCGGCCTATTGATTCCGGTGTAAATTCGTCGCGGTCCCCCCGCCAGTTCGGTAACTCATTCATGCCATAAGCCAGGGGAAGGCCGTTCGGCCAGAACTTGAAAGTGCCTCCCAGATGGCAAGTGCTCGACCACCCTTTGATGTTGCATATGCGCGTTCAACCCCTATTTTCGACCGTTCGCTGGATTTGACTTTGCGAAAATGGCTTCTTGTGTTATCGTCCTGTGTAGTAAACGAAGGTTGTCCGTTGCCCGCACTTTTGCCGCTCCGGAAAATATCCCACGCGAATGTACCCGCCTACTTGGAATCCCAGTTGGCTAAGTCCTTTAGCAGCAACACTTACGAGATGCCTGTAAACGCTGATTCTAAACGACTTACGCAGAACCTAAGTCCTTTAGAAGCAACACTTACAAAAAACAGGGGGGAGGGGGTCTCGCAGCATGCTTCGCCTCACCCTGCCATTCTGTCGGCCTTACTTATATTCATCTTGTCCGTCCTTCCTGGCTCTGCGCATGGACCAAGTCCCGCTCAAGCCAGCGCGCCCCCTGGCCTCTTCAGCGGGAGCCAGTCAGAAATTCGGACTTTGGACCCCAGCCAAGCGGATGCGCAGCTTGCTCAGGCCAAATCGCTTCTTTCCCAAGGCGAAATTGCTGATGCGGATCGCGTCGTCCGCGAGTACATCGCATCTCATCCAAACTCGGCCGAGGCCCACTTCTTGCACGGCTATATTCTCTTCCGCCAAATCCAAGCCCATTCCGGCGCGTTGGACACAGGTCTGCACGAGCTCTACAAGGAACAAGGAATCCCCGTCGCTGATGCCGGCTTCGAGGAAAGAGCCGCAAAGGAATCGCTCGGCGAATTTACCGAGGGCGCTAAATACGGTAAACCCACCTCGTTCGACCTGAAAATTGTCGCTCTCGACTATGTTCTGCTGGGAGACTATGTCGATGCCGACAAATGGCTCACTCACTCGCTTCAGTCGAACCCCAAGGATCACGATGCCTGGTATTTGCTTGGCCGCGCAAAGTACAGCGAGAACAGGTTTGATGAAGCGGCGCAATCCTTCGCGCAGTTTTTGAAGTTTGACCCGAAGAATGTTAAGGCTGAAGACAACCTTGGATTGGCCTACGCGGGCCTCGGTCAAACCGACAAAGCTATTGCTGCCTATCAAAATGCCATCGCTTGGCAATCGGAAGCGGCCGCTAAAGAGCCCGGCCCATACCTTGACTTAGGCGCTCTTCTCCTGGAACAGAACCGCCCGCAGGAAGCCGTCCCCTACCTCCTTCAGGCTGTCGCAATTTCCCCCACAGAGTCGCGGCATCATGAGGAATTGGGTCAGGCCTACTTTCGCCTTGACCAGCTACCAAAGGCGCAAGCGGAACTCGAGACAGCGGTAAGCTTGTCACCGCAGAATTCGCGTTTGCATTACCTGCTAGGCCGTGTCTATCGCAAGGAAGGTTTGCTGGCTAAAGCGGACGCTGAATTCAACCGCAGCGAATCCCTGAAGGCCGCCCCCGTGCAAACGTCTCCAGCATCTCCTCGGCCCTAGGCCGGCTCACTGAGCAACAAGCGAAAAATCAACGATTCAGGAGATATAACACAAATTCAAAATCACCGGCCCAAATCGTGCTGAATTTTTCTGCGATTCCAAAAGGTATGTTGCTTCAACGGCCGCTAGTTTTGAGGCGTACCGTTCTCTTTGTTTTGAATGACCTGCTTGGCGCGTTCCGCAATCGCCGCGCGATTGCTCTCTTCCAGCTTGCTGAAGATTCCCATCTCCGCCTTCGCCTCGTTTGTCCGGCCGAGTGCGCGGTACGCCTGAGCAAGTAGAAAATGAATGCTCGGCTCCTCCGGATTGGTTCGCTCCGCCGTTTGAAGGTCTTTCATGGCCTCCTCGTTGCGGTCCAGTTTGAGCAATGCGCGCGCCCGGTCCACGCGGGCCTGAACCAGATTCGGGCATATTGCCAGCGCCTTCTCCACATCCGCCAGGGCCACCCCTGCATCCTCGTGCTGCTCGAGAATAATATTCCCCAGCTTCCATTGCGCCAGGCAGTTGCTGGGATCGATGGCAAGCTCTTCTCGAAATTGTTGCGTGGCAGCGTCCCAGCTCTGCAGTGACCAGTAGGCATTCGCTAACGCGTAATGAAAACCCGGCTGCTGCGGCGCGATTTCCACTGCTTTTTTGTATTCGAGCAGCGCGCCGTCGTAATTCTTCATGCTTTCCATGATTTCGCCGGAGACTTCGTGCACCCAAAGGGAATTCGGATCGATTTCGTTGAGTTTCGCAAGTGCCTGTTCGGAGAGCTTCATGTGCACTTTGCCGAGCAAATACCAAATCTCCTGATTATTCGACTGGCGCTGTGCGAGTTGGCGCAAGTGACCCGCGGCGGAGTCCCATTCATTGAGCTTGATCAAATCATTCGATAAAAAAAGCTCGGCATTGTCATCCTTGGGATTGGCGCGAAGCGCGGTTTCCAGGCGGCGGCGCGCTCCGGCGTACTCTCCCATTTCGTAGAGTGAAATTCCGAGAAGCGCGGAAGCCGAGGACATCGTTGGATCGATCTTGAGTCCTTTTTCGAGTACGTCAGCGGCCTTCTTGTATTCCTTCTGTCTCAAGTAGAGCGCACCAAGGTTGTTGTAGGCGGGACCAAGGTGCGGGGCGATCTGCAAAAGAGATTCGTAGCTAGCCGCGGCCCTAGCCAGGTCGCCGTGTGCTTCAGCGGCCTTGGCTTCGCTGTAGATTTTCTGCACTTGTGGGTCGGTCGCAGAAGGTTCTGACTGGGCTCGTGCAACCGAGAAAGCGCAAGCCGTCATGAAGAGCAAGAGCAGGGAGGGCAGCCGCTTGCCACGAAAGAAGCGGGGGAAAGCTATGTTTGCAAGACGCACGATAAAAAAGATTCTACACCGCGCGATAGTGATGTCAACGAAACCGAGTGTCTTCTACCTGAAAATGAATGTCCCCACCAGATGGCCGGGGAACCCCGTCCGCATGGGAAGCCGGCTGGCCGTCAGGCCGGGGTCTCCACTGTATTGATTACCCTACGCGTGCGTGCTAGGCTTCGGAAAACACAGGGGTGTCGGTTATGCAAGTTGCCGAAGGTTTTCCGCGCACCCGCGGTTTTGGCGTTTTTGAAGCCGATCTGAGAGCGGCGGAGCTGCGCAAACACGGCATCAGGATCAAGCTGCAGGAGCAGCCTTTTCAAATACTGTCGCTTCTCCTCGAACATCCGGGAGAAGTCGTGACCCGTGAAGAACTCCGGCAAAAGCTGTGGCCGGCTCACACCTTTGTGGATTTCGATCGCAGTCTAAACAAGGCCATGACGAAGTTGCGGGCTGCCTTGGGAGACTCCGCCGACAGCCCTCGCTACGTGGAGACGATTCCGCGTCACGGATACAGATTCCTCGCGCCGGTTCACGTTCATTATCAAGAGCCCGTATCAACGATTGCAGCCGCAGGCCAAATTGAGGAAGTCCAGAGCAAAATCGGGCTGAATGTCCCCGAGCGGGTTAGTAAGGGATTTTCTTTGTCTTCTCTGGCGGTCCACACGCGCGAAAGGCGCACACGCTTCTACGGTATCTTGGCCGCTGCCGCCGCTGCTGTGCTCTCCGTGTTCGCTTATGTGCGGCTCCATCAACCGGTCGTGCTCGGCGGCTCTTCGGCATTGGTGAATCCTCGAGCCTCGGTAGCTGTTCTCGGATTTACAAATCTGTCCGGCGATCCACGCGAAGCGTGGCTCTCCACGGCGTTTTCCGACTGGCTCACGACGGAACTCACCGCCGGAGAACAGTTGCGCGCGATTCCCGCGGAGACCATAGCGAGAATGAGGATGGAACTGGCTTTGCCAGAGGTGGACAGCCTAGGCCGGGAAAGCCTCATTCGAATTCGCAGAAATCTAGGCACGGACTATGTGGTAGCGGGATCGTATGCGCATTTAGGGGATAAGACGGATGGCCCGCTACGTCTCGACCTGCGCCTCCAGGATACGCGCAGTGGTGAGACGGTTGGTGCGATCTCCGAAACCGGAACACCTGAACGCCTGCTGGACTTAGTATCCAGGGCAGGTGAAAGGCTACGAGAGAAACTCGGAGTACGAGCCGTGACTCGCGAAGAGGCCGCGGAAGTGGCCACGACGCTACCTCTGAAGAGCGAAACAGCTAAGCTTTATTCCGAGGGACGCGCCAAGTTGCGGGCGTTTGATGCGCTCTCAGCTCGCAACCTGTTGTCGGAAGCCGTCAGGGTGGAACCCAACTACGCTCTTTCGCACGCGGCTTTGGCCACGGCATGGTCGCGTCTTGGCTATGACGAAAATGCTAAGGCGGAGGCCAAAAAGGCGTTCGACCTCTCCGCCAATTTGTCTCGGGCCGATCGGCTTTTGACCGAAGGACTCTACCGTGAAATGTCCCTGGATTGGGAAAAGGCTATCGAGATCAATCGAGCCCTTTTCGAGTTTTTTCCCGACAACCTGGACTATGGACTTGCTTTGGCGAACGCTCAGGTTCAAGCGAATAGGTGGAAAGAGGCGTTGAAAACAATCCAGGCATTGCGAGAATTGCCGCCGCCTTTGGGAGACGATCCCAGGATCGACTTGGTCGAGGGCTACGCCGCGCGTTCTCTAGGGGACGGGAAGCGCGCCGATGCTTCGATTGCCCGAGGTGCCGAGAAAGCCCGGGCGTCAGGCGCCTCCCTGGTTTTGGCGAGGGCCCGTCTTGATCAGGCGTGGACCTACGAGAACCTCGGCAGATTTTCTGAGGTAGCGGAGGCGGTGGGCGAAGCAAAGCAACTCTACGTTGCAGCCAATGATCGCAGGGGCGTTGCGGACGCGACCACCATAGGAGCGATTGCGCTGCGAAATGAAGGCGACTATCTCGGAGCGAAAAAAGCCTACGAGGAAGCGCAGAGTCTTTACAGGCAGATTGGCTACCGTTCTGGATTGGCCGGGGAAAATGACAACATCGGCGACACGCTTGTTTATCTGGGAGACTTGGCTGGGGCGTTGCGGAGCTATCAGGTAGCCGAGGCTATTTACGAGGAGATCGGCGACCGGAACGGACAAGCGCTGGCGAAAAATGGCCTCGGAGATGTTTTTCTGGCGCTGGGGAATCGTGAAAAGGCGATGGAGCTGTATAAAGGCTCGTTAGAGATTTGCCTGCAAATTGGGAATCGCGGAAGGCAGGCGGAAGCGCTAGCGGGAATGGGACAGGTCCATCGAGTAGAAGGCGATCTGGAACAAGCGCGAAGAGAGGAAACAGAAGCGCGCGCGATTTTCGAAGAGATTGGGGACAAAAACGAAGTAGCGCACGTCGATTTGGCGTTGGCGGAAGTCCTGATGGACAGCGGCTCCTATGGGCAAGCCGCGGCGTCCGCAACGCAGGCGGCGCAGACCTTCGAAAAGACTCGAGCGACCGGCGACGAAGCGGCTGCCCATCTTTTGCTGGCTGAGACACTACTGGCGGAAGGGCGAACCACCGAGTCCCGGAAAAGCGTTGATGAAGTACTGAGCGTAGCCGGCAAAACGCACAACCGCGGGTTGGAATTGTCCGCGGCGTTGGTCGCGGCGCGAGTTCGCGCAGCTTCCGGGAATTCTGAGGATGTCCGAGAGTCGATTAACGGGCTCAGCCGAGTGGTTGCAGAAGCGACGACTGAGAAATTTGCACGTGTAGCCATTGAAGCGCGGCTTGCTATCGGAGAGATCCAAATGAATTTCGGCGACCGAGCAGCGGGGCGCGCGATTCTGGAGACGCTGCAGAAGGAGTCCTCAAACCAAGGATACCTGGTCATATCGCGTAGGGCCGCCGCGGCGCTGCGGGCGGGCGCCGGCCGAGCGTAGGGCTTAGGCTTTTGCTGTTTGACTCGCCAAATCTAGCGTCCTTGAGTCGCGGAGAAAAGCGGCAGCAGAGCTGCCGCACTCCATAGATATAGCGCCTATCTCCTCTTTTGGGGCGGCAAAACATCGTAGAGGGGTTGCGCGGGCCGCAGGTCTCCATCTTCGTCCGCAACCGTCATCGCCAATATGCGAATTTTGTCATTGTCTGGGAGTAAGACTGTTTTCGCACCTGCAGGTACATCGATCGAATAGACGAACAGATACGAATAGGCGTAGGCCTCGTTGGCGCCTTCCGGAGTATGCCGGTGAGAAGCGAACCAAGCGACGGGCGCGCGCTTGATAAAGCCAGGGGTCAGGCCGGCATAGTCTCCATAAGAGTCGCCGTCGGGCGGTTTGCTCCAGGTACGGTCGTCCCACTGGCCGATGTGGCCGCTCCAATCCTGAATCGTCAACTCGGTTTGGTTCTCGCCGATGCGAAAGCTGGCGCGCTGATCTCCATCGGCCGATGCGGCGAGGAGATAAAGGCGATTGAAGTTGCCAGAAGGAAGAGCGATAGTTTGGCCGTGAGCGACGATTGCATTGGGCTTTCCGGTTTCCGCCGGGGCAAGCTGAAAGTGAAGGCCGGAGTAGGCAATCTCTCCGGGGAGCATCTCGGCGGGCAGCGCGCGTCCTTGCGCGTCGAATCCGCCGACGGATTTGCTGCCATCAGAACTGGCCACAGAACGATCAAAGGCGAGTGAAACCGGCCGCGATTGCGGGATCGAGAGTTTCTGATTCGTCGCAGCAAGCTTCACAGCAAAAGTGCGGAGTTGATAGGCGCCGAGGTCGGTTACCAACTGGCCTTCCGAGAGCGTGGCATCGCCAACCGGCATTTCCTGACCGGTGACTTCGCGAGCTGAGGTAACTTGCGAATGAAAGCTCACGCGAACGTTTTTTTGCGAGCTGCCGCTGATTTCCACCAGGCGAACGATGATTTCATCCGACTGTTCGGCTTTCTTGACAGCCAGGACGCGGACCCGGCTGTTGTTGACGCTTAAGAGTGAGAACGATTTGCCGAGCGTTCCCGAATGTTTGGAGCTTTCGAAGGCGATCAACGGTTGATTGAGGCGATACGCCTGCCAGTCGGTTTGCTCCTTTCGCCAATCACCCGAATGACCGGCCAAGCCGTAGACAAATTCGTGATGTCCCCAATCCTGTGTGGTCTGGTCCGCGTAATCCTTGCCATTGCCTTGGCCGAGGCCGGGAGTATAGAGAAGCGTCAGACGCAATGTGATGTCATCGGGCTTGTCTGAACCGTACTTGCAATCGGAGAGCACAGTGACGCCGTAGGCGCCGCTCTTGTCGGTCAAGTCGAACCATTGGTGCGAGGGCACCTCAAATTTCTTTTCGTTGTTGTTGCCACGCTGAATTGTACCGACGTCCCAGTTATAGGTGGCGTAGAAATTCGCTGCGGTCAGGGGGAAAGTGGCCTTCAGAGCGGCGGCACTCGTCTTCCAATCGATCACGTTTCCGAATTCCACGCGATTGCCGGCGTCTCCGGCAGACAGGCTGACGGTCTGAATAAAATGGGAGCCTTCGGATTCGCGTTCGACCTGGAGCGTTACCCGAACGGGACCGGTCTCCACGATGCGAATTTTGGCCGGCCCTTGAACAAAAGACCGCGGAGGATTTTTCTGATCTTCCCAGTCCATGTTCCAGGCCGGCCAGTCGTGGGGTTTTTCGGTTTGAAATGCCAAGCGCAGGGGAGAGGAGAGAAGTTCCTTGTTGGCGCTCTTATCGAAGACGCTAGACACGTCGCCATCTTGATCGAGCTTGACGATGTAACGAGCGTTTTCCAGCGACGACTGCGTCACCTTGAGTGCAGAGGAATTGGAGGCGGCAGCGGAAGGTTGAACATCGTAAACGGCAAAGCCGACCGAGGGCACCTTGGCCAGGAACAGGATTTTCGCGGTGCCGCCACTCACGTCAAGGGTTTGAACAGGAACTTCCGAGCCGTCGGGTCCGAGGACACGGACACCTTTTGCGGTTTTGACTGGGAAGGATACGTCAGCTTCGACCACGTCTTCTCGCGAGATATTCAAGGGGTTGTATACAACGATGGAAGTGCCCTTGGATTGCGTGTCCAGCGCGGAGGTGACCGCTTGGGTGGCGCTGGTAAGCACTCCGGCGAATTGGTTCATCGCGATGATGTCGTCGTTCCAGGAGAATTCGTAGGACTTAGGCGTGGCCGTGCCGGCCATAATGTCGTGGAACTGGCCACCCATGACGAGGGTCCAGGCGCTGTTCAACCGTTCCCGCGGGTAAGGACGACCACCAAGCCATTCGGCTGCGACGGAGGCACGTTCAGCGGCATCCGCCAGCAACTCGTTCTTGCGGTTCCATCGTTTATGGTAAGTCTCCGATGTGAGTGAACCTGCGGAGTGGTTGGTCAGCTCCAGATCTCCGGTGTACCGCGGAAGGTGAGCAGTCTGTTCGGGCTTGATATCCACGAACATCTGCTCTGCGTTGGAAGAGAGAACATGGAGAGGACCATCTCCGACGGGAACGATAGGCCCGGTGGTTTCCGCGACGCGCTTCTCGTATTGCTCGTGGTTCTCGCCGCGATTGCGAGGAGGGGGAAGGACGGCAGAGCCTTTCGTCACGATGGCTTCGAGGAGCTTGATGGAAGGTTCGCGTGGTGCTCCGCCGACATCGCCGACACCGTAATAATGATAATCGGCGAAGAGGCCGCTGACCCGGCCGTCGGTTTCGACGCGCTTGGGCCAATCGGTGTAGCCCCGGTTCGCCGATAGAGGAGGCGGATTGCTCTTGCTGAGGTCATCGTTGATGTTGCCGTTGTAATCGCCGGGATTGAAAGCAGCGATGATGCTACGGCCGTCCGGCCCTTCCCATAGGCCGATGTTGAAGGGCGTACCAGTAGGAGTTTTTTCAGGCGAATCCGGACCGCCGACGGGCGCGGCTGAACCCCAAGTAAGCTTTTGCGTGGAGAAGCCTTTGAGTCCAGCGTGGGCCAAAAGACTGGGCAACGACGCGGGGAAGCCGAAGCAGTCGGGAAGCATGTACTCGGCGCTGGCTTTGTTGAACTCGTGGCGGAAGAACTCGTTGCCATAGAGGAACTGGCGGAGAATCGATTCGGCGGAAGGAGAGTTGACGTCGCCTTCCTCGACCGATGATCCGGCAGGAAACCAGCGACCGGCGGCTACGTATTGCTTAAGTCTGGCAAAATCGGCGGGATAGTATTCCTTCATCAGACGATAGCGGTTGGAGCCGCTGAAATTGAAAATGTAATGAGGGTACTTTTCAAAAAGGGAGAAATTATCGTGAAGAGTGTTGCGAAGGTATTCGTTGATGACTTGGGGGTATTCCCAGCGCCATTGGGTATCCAGGTGGGCGTAGCCGACGACGTACAAAGTAGGTTGCGTGGTCAGGTCTGGAGAGCCGGGTTGAGCAGAAGGTTTGGGAGCAGAGTTCGGAGCGGCAGCTGAGCTGCCGGAAACGGGTTCGTTGGATTGAGCGTTCGCGAGAGGTTGAAGGAGAATTGGTATCCAAGCAAACGCGAGTAGAGTTCGCGCCACTTTGAGCAGCAGGGAGTTGGTTCCTATTTGAAGTTGGAGACCATTCCGTTGGTTTTTCAATGGTAGCCGCCTGTGGGCTAGTTTGGCTCAATCCAGCCCCAATCAAATTGCGTGAAAACCTTACACAATGCAGAGGACGGAAGCTCACCTGTTCAAATCAAACCTAGCGAGATTCGGTGCCGAGTCCGAAAGCACCTCGCACTGTTGAATAAACGCATCCGAGTGTCAAGGTATCCATATGTACTCTGGGGATTCCCCTCTATGTGATTGAAAAAGTGAGAGTTACGCTCCGATGATTCCCGGGGACGGAGATCCGAGACGGGCAAGAAGCACGAGCGGCGCGAACAGATTGCGCTACCGGACGCAACGAGGGGAAGAAGAAAGCGTAAAGAGCACAGATTCAGGCAGCTAGGAGGGAGTACGGGGAGGACACCCTGATGCCTTGACACCGATGTAAACACGGATAAAACTCCGCCCAACCAACGATCTGCGGGCGCGCAAGTCGCCAAGAGTAGGTCTCGAATGGAGAGGTGCCATGAAACCACGGTCGTTTGTCTTCCGTCGACGGATCCTGATGTTTGTCGTCTGGCTGCTTTGCGCGACCTCGACCGGCCAGATCTATGGGGCCAAATCGCGAGTGGCTGCGCGCGAGAAGACACGCCTGGCGGTGGTTGGTTTGGACCATGACCACGTCTGGGAATTGCTTGAATATATGGCTGGCGAGCCTGAAGCCGAACTAGTGGCTATCGCGGACCAGCACCCCGCCTTGGTACAGCAGGCGAAGGCGAAAGTGCCGGCAAGCGTGAAATTTTATGCGGATTACATCCAGATGCTGGATGAAGTAAAACCGGAAGCCGTCTTTGTGACTACGGAGAATGACCGGCATTTCGAAATTTTGCGGGAATGTGCCAAGCGGCATATCAACTACTCGGTTGAGAAACCAATGGCCACCAACGCCGCCGATGCGCGCGAAATGGAACGCTTGGCGGACCAGGCTGGAATCAAGCTGATGGTTAATTATTGGAACGCCTGGGTTGCACCGAGCCGTGAACTGTTTCACCGAGTGCGAAATGGCGATGTAGGGCCGATCCGAAAAATGGTCATTCAGTATGGCCACCAGGGACCCAAGGAAATCGGGGTCTCCGAGTACTTCGCGAAATGGCTCTACGATCCGGTAAAGAATGGTGGCGGAGCAATCGTGGATTTTGGATGCTATGGGGCGGAATGGGCGGTGTGGCTCAAAGGGCGGCCGACGCGTGTTTATGCCACATCGCTGAAGCTGAAAACCGAGCAGCACAACAGCGTGGACGATGATGCCACGATAGTGCTCGACTATCCCGATGCCACCGTGATTGTGGAAGCCTCGTGGGATTGGCCTTACGGAATGGACCAAGTGCAGGTGTTCGGAGCCAAAGGAAGCTTGCTCGCGGGCCACGACGATTTGTTTTTTAGATCCGGAAGCGGCGGCGGTTCAACAGGTGGACTGGAAGGGGAGCCAGTGAAGCTTGAAAGCTTGCCGCACGAGGGCAGCAACCCCGTCGCTTATTTCTTGCACTGCATTCGCGAAAATAAGCCTGTGGAAGATCCGGTCTCGGCGAGGCTCAATGTGCAAGTCGTAGAGATTTTGAGCGCGGCGCGAGAGTCGGTTCTCTCCGGACAAGCGCAGGAGCTGCACTAGGAGCCTCGCCGCGTCGGTCGCCGGCTGTTAAATCCGCTTGCGGCACCCACGCATTCCTCGGTAAAACTTGTCCCTGCCGTATGGTCAGCCTCGAGAACTCTGCCTTCGGATCAATTTTTTGCGTGGGTCGGCGAACCTGCCGAGCCATTGCAATGCAACTCTGCGCGTTACGGCTCGTGGCTTTTCTAGCCCTACTGGCCAACGTTTGCTGCGGCCAAGACACATCGGTTCGCCGCGTCAGCGGCGGTGCGCGAACCTCCACTTTGCAAATGTCTAGCGCGCCAACGGGATCGAATCGATGCGTTTATTGCCACGCTGCCGAAGTCGGGGGATATGCAGCTTCGACAATGGCGCATTCCTTGCGGCGCGCTGGCCGCGAACCCGACGGAACGGTCAACGCCCACGGCTCGAAAATAACGATGCATTCATCTGCAACGGGTTCTTGGCAGCGATGGGAAAACGCTGGCGAAACGATTGACTACCGCATTGACTACGTCATTGGTTCCGGCACACACGCACGCGGCTATCTCACCGACATCGGAGGGCATCTCTTCCAGTCACCCCTGGCTTTCTACAGCAGTCGCCAGTCGTACGATCTTGCGCCGGGCTACGAGAATCTTGCTAATCCTGATTTCACGCGTCCAGTGACAGAGGAGTGTGTTCTGTGCCACTCGGGAACTGCCCTGTTTGTCCCAGGCACTCTGAATCAATATCGATCGCCAATTTTTTCAGCGGAAGCCATTACTTGTGAGCGCTGCCATGGCCCGGTCGAAAAACATCTTGCGGATCCCCGAGCAGGGACGATCATCAATCCAGCAAACCTCGAGCCTGCGGCCCGCGACAGCGTCTGCGAACAATGCCACTTGTTTGGCGTCGCTCGCGTCCTAAATCCGGGCAAGAAACTGAGCGACTTTGTTCCTGGGCAGCGCCTGGAAGACACCTTCACCATCTACCATGATGCCGTGCCTCCGGGGTCGTCTGCTGGCGCTTTCAAAGTGATAAGCCACGTCGAGCAGCTTGCTCTCAGCGCCTGCGCCCGCAATAGCGGCGGACGTCTTTGGTGCGGCACCTGCCACGATCCCCACAGCAAGCCACTCCAGCCCGTTGAGTACTATCGCGCCCGATGCCTCTCTTGCCATACGGGGACCTTACCGCCTCCTCATCCCAACAAGGACAGCGACTGTCTGAGCTGTCACATGCCGCGGCGGAATGCACAGGACGGAGGCCACAGTGTTTTTACCGATCACAGAATCCAGCGGCGTCCGGAGCCACAGCATGATCTTCCACTCAACACTGGCATCACCGCATGGCGCGAGCCAACTCCCGATCTACAACGCCGGAACCTGGGCATCGCCTATATCGATGTCGGTATGCAGCGTCAGTCTCCCTCTTTCCTCATGAAGGGCTATCGCGCCCTCACGGAAGTTCAACAGCAATTCACGAACGACAGCGACTTTTTCAAATGGCTTGGCGATGCTCTACTTGTGGGTAAGCAAACGAAGGAGGCTGAGGTTGCATTTGAAAAAGCTTTGCAGCTCGACTCCGATTCGCCGGTCACAGAAGCGAGTGCCGCCCCGCCTTATATCCAGGCGGGTGATACTGGCCGAGCGACGGAGCATTTGGAACGCGCTGTGAGGCTCGATCCGTTGTATCTTCCCGCTGTTCGCGTCCTGATTGATTTGTACCAGAAGCAGGGAAAAACGGCAGAAGCCGAAGCGCTAACGGCAACGATCAAAACGGCCATCAACCAAGCATCTGACCCTGGTTTAACCGTTCAGACTGCCTCCGCGCAGGACACCAATAAAAACGCCGAACACGTCTTCAAGAACATTCAAGTGCTCAAAGGCGCTCCGGCCGCGCAATTGATTCCTGCGATGGAATTTATCTCCTCATCTCTCGGAGTGGAGTGCAATTTTTGTCACGTCGACGGACATTTCGAAAAAGATGACAAGAAGCCAAAGCGAACCGCCCGCAGCATGATGCGTATGATGTTTGCCATCAACAAAAACAATTTCGAAGACAACCGTGAGGTGACCTGTTACTCCTGCCATCGCGGCGTCCGCGATCCTATCTCGACTCCCGCGGTCGACAGGGAATTGCCGCGCGCTTCGAACGCCGCCGATCCCGAATCGCCAAAACTTCCCACTCATCTGCCCACAATTTCTCATTTACTCGAAAGCTACATCAATGCGCTCGGAGGGGCGTCCTCCATCAGGGCCATCACCGCGCGGATCGAAAAAGGAACCGCGACCTTTCAGGGTGGACGCCCCGTGAGCGTCGAGATCTTCACACAAACGCCGGAAAAACAGGCGATCATCCGCCATCTTTCCGATGGCGATAGTTCGACCGTCTTCGCCGGCGAATCTGGCTGGTTTGCCCTTCCCGGCCATCCCGCGCGAGACATGCACGGCGCAGATCTGGAAGCCGCTCGCATGGACGCCGACCTGCAGTTTCCGTTGCACATACGCCAGTATTATCGGGAGCTACGCATCGAATATCCGGAAGTCATCTCCGGCCGCGAAGCTTATGTCTTGTACGGTATCCACGAAGATCAGCCCGTCGCCAAGCTCTATTTCGATGAGCAATCCGGATTGCTTCTGCGCGTGGTTCGCTACGCCGAGTCCCCCCTCGGTTTAAATCCGATGGAAATCGACTACGCCGATTACCGTGAGGTCGACCACTTCAAAGTGCCTTTTCGCGTAACGTTCTCGCAACCAGGCAGCATGACCATCTTCCAGATAGAAAACGTGCAACAAAACGTTCCAATCGACAACGCTAAATTTGGCAAACCAGTCTCGAACTCTGCCCCGGCTAGTTCCATTCCACCCAAACAATTCCAACAAGAACACAGAAGCCCCGAATAACCCGCCTGCAAAGAAGTTATCAGGCTAAGGAGTCTTGCCACAAGGCTGGAGCGACCTACCCCGGTCACGGGGCGACCAAATTAGCTCGTGTCGAGTCGCCGGGAACAGATTGCCCCATTCGGCGAAGAACTGCATCGCGAAGTTGGCGGGACTGGTCTTTGGTGAAATCCAGGACCAGGCCCCAGGAGATGCGCTCTAGATCGTCGCGCGTCCATTCACCTCGCAGGATTCCTTCTTCCGAATGGCGGGGACCGAGAAGAACGTGCGCTACTTCATGAGCGAATACATATCCCAAAACTCGATCGGCGCGATATCCTTTGGTGGCTAGCTCGTCGACTCGGTGATAGAAGACGTTCACCTCGCAGCCTGGCTCGCTTTCGGTGCATGTTTGGGCGGAGCCTAGTGGCTCCTTGCGAGTAGCCAACCTGATGGCCATGTTGCGGGGAAGAATCCTCAGCACAAGATCGCTCGGCCCCATACGTGATTGACACGCGGGAGATGTGCGAGACGGCGGTCTCGACACCGAACAGTCCATCCAGACTACTTCTATGCCAACGTCTGCAAGGATTCCGGTAGCCACCTTCTCTGAGAGGGCCAGGGACACTGGGTCGAGGCGAGCGTAGTTGTAAACCCGAAGGATGAGCTTGGCGTCAAACTTTGTAGCCGTATGACTTACGGTCGTTGCTGGTGCCGCCTCGAGCTGAGGCGGGCTGGCCGGTGCGCGCCAAGCGAACGCAGGTGCTGTGGACAAAATAGCGCCGATGACGAAAATAAGCTGGAGCGCCAGACCACGCTTCCCAGCGCGCTTGGCGATTCGGACCCGGGCCGAGGGTTCCGGCCTAACCCGTGGGTGCGCCGAAGCGGAACTGCGTGCCGAGACAAGGTACCTGAGAAGATCAAATGGCAAGGTCAGCCTCCGAGACGCGGTTTTGCGTGCTACGGGCGACTGTCGTTCAGGCCGACGAACGGCTCAATGCGACGGGGCTCATGCCGTGGTCATTTCCGGGTCACTGGCAGATGTCGAGTAAGATCAATGAGTTACGGCCTGGTTCAGCTAGAAGCTGAGGACGAACGGAAGGATCAACGCAGACAATTTAGAGGCATGAAAGTCTAAGTCAGGTAGAGTGTGGAACCATATATAGGCGTGGAGCGTAGACTACAGAGGAACCCGAGGCCAGGCATGCAGGCGTCCCCCAAATCTCCGGTTGTGGCTAGCTTCACTGGCTTTCGTCTCGACCTTCGTGCGGGTGAGCTGCGTGCCGAGGGAGGCAAGACTGTCAGGCTGCCAGACCAGCCGTTTCGGATCCTAAAGCAGTTGCTCGAACATACAGGGCAAGTGGTGACGCGCGAGGAACTTCGGAAGTGCCTTTGGCCAAACGACACAATAGTCGAGTTCGAGCACAGCATAAGCGCGGCCATGAATCGATTGCGGCAGGTGTTGGGCGACTCCGCTGAACAACCCCAGTTCATTGAGACGCTGGCACGGCGGGGTTATCGCTTTATGGTCCCGGTGCAATTCGAGGATGAGCCGGTCTCGCCGGCCGCACCTTCGGATGTGATCTCCCCCAGCGAAAACGTGAGTGGACGACCCGCTTCACCTTACCAGGTAATCGAGATGCTGGGAGGGGGCGGCATGGGAGTGGTCTATAAAGCCAGAGACACGCGGCTGAATCGAGCTGTGGCGTTGAAATTTCTTCCCGCGGACAGGGCGGACGACGAGGCGGCGCTCGAGCGATTTCGACGCGAGGCGCAAGCCGCCTCCGCACTGAATCACCCGAACATCTGCACAATTTATGACATCGGCGAGATGCCTCTCGATGGAGGAGAGGAGCAGCGATTCATCGCCATGGAATTTCTGGACGGGCAGACGCTCGAGCGCCGCATTTCCGGGAAGGCGCTGCCTTTGCAGGAGACGCTCGAGTTGGCCATTGAAATTGCCGATGCTCTTAGCGCAGCTCATGCCGAGGGCATTATTCATCGCGACATAAAGCCGGCCAACGTCTTCGTGACAAGGCGAGGAACCGCCAAAGTTCTGGATTTTGGGTTGGCGAAATTGACGGCGCCGGGGAGCTCTGATCACACGTATCTTTCCGCAAGGCCCGCACCGACCGGCGCCTTAGGGATCACGCTGATGGGGAGGGCGATGGGGACTCCGGCCTACATGTCCCCGGAGCAGGTGCGGGGCGAAGAGCTTGATGCGCGCGCTGACCTGTTTTCCTTTGGCGTGACTCTGTATCAAATGGCCACGGGAGTTTTGCCTTTCCGCGGCGAGGACCCCGAGTTGGTACGCGAGGCAATACTGCATCGCGCGCCGGAAGCTCCCTCGCGTCTAAATCCGAAGGTTCCCCCGCGGCTCGAAGAAATCATTCTGAAAGCATTGGAGAAAGATCGGAAATTTCGGTATCAGTACGCGGCCGAAATTCGCACGGATTTGCAGCGGCTGAAGAGAGAGAGCGGCTCTGAGCAGCCCGACCGGGCGGCTATTCCGTGGAAAGAGCCGAGCGCTCCTAACGAATTCGGGACACGTTGGAAAAAGCGGGTGTTGTGGGGGAGCGCTGCGGCCCTTTTTGGAGCTGTGATTCTCACATTCTTGCCGGGGAGGCTACCCGCACCACCGGAAGCGGTTACGTCGCAGAGCGTGGGTAAGGCTGGTCAGGACCCTGCGCCGGTTCGCGTGGCAATTGGAAAGCCGAATCTTTCAAAAACTCAGCGGCGTATCCAAGCGGTTGACCTTTCCACAAACTACAACGTTGTGGGAATCTATACAGAAGGGACGGCATTCCCATCGGATGCCAGTATCGATCACGTAGGCAATGCCTTTCCGGCCGGACTGCTGAAGGACACAATGGTTTGGGACAGGGTCAGTTTTTCGTTGGGGCCGGCCAACGCGCCGGACGCCGTTACTAGCCGAACCATTTCGTTACCTGCAGGAAACTTCGATGGCCTGAAGATGCTGGCGATCGGCGTGAATGGCGATCAGGAGTCGCAGGTTTTTAGGGTGACCTATTCCGACGGTACGTCCACCGACTTTTCTCGGAGCCTCAGCGATTGGTACACGCCTGAGAATTTCAGCGGCGAGTCCGATGTGGTCGTCACGCCGTACCGTCTCGATAGCGGTGGCGGGAGGGACGATCGAACGTTTCACCTCTATGGCTATTCCTTTGCTCTCGACAGAAGGAAAATCGTCAGGAGCTTCACGTTGCCTTCCAACACTGGCGTTGTCGTGTTCGGGCTGACTTTGGTACGTGGCTCGAGCGGCAGTGGAACTTCAGCGCTATAGAACTTTGACCCCTTGTTTCTTAAAATCTGGCAACAACTTAGGAACAAGTGGCGCCGAACAAGCCCGCTTTACCTACACCTTCTGCACCAAAGTGCAGCAGTTGAAGTTGCCAGTGTAGCAAATTGGCCGCTAACTCGAAGAATACGCTAGAATTAAAAACGGAGGAGTGGGTGAGCGGTTGAAACCGGCGGTCTTGAAAACCGTTAGACCCGAAAGGGTCTCGGGGGTTCGAATCCCTCCTCCTCCGCCAGAAATTAATTTTCCTCTCTAGAAATGAGCCTTTTCGTACCGCACAAAATGCGGGTTACGGATCGGGTTACGGACTGAATCGCTGCTCCTGAACGAAAACCTAGTAATAGGTTTCAGGAGACGAAGCGATGGCAAATGTGCGGGTGTACGTCCGTAAGAAAATTGACGGCAAGCGAAACTACTATCCGGCTCCTCATGTGCCCGACCTCACAGCTTGCTATTACTTGCGATACGAGGGTCACGGCAAGCAAACGTGGAAGCGGGTCGGCCACTATGATTTGGTTGCGAAGGCAAAGCTCTGCCTGGAGAGGCAGCTGTTCGCAGAAGCCAACGGATACCTCCTGCCAATGGAAGAACGTGTATCTGAAGCTCCGCCCAGGCCAACACTCGCTCAAACGATAGAGTCCTATCTGGAAATGCAATCAACGCGAAGGATCAGGGGCATTCCGCTGTCAACGAAGACAGTTCAAGCATCACGCAACGTTCTGGGTCACTTTAGCAAATTCTGCAAGAAGAAATTGTTCGACGACGTAGACCGGAACGACTTGGAACGGTTCATGGAGACAATCTCCCTCCGCTACACTTCGGATTGGACCGTTCACAACTACATGATCAACGTCCTTGCTTTTATGCGTGCTGCTGGGCGTCCCGGCCTGATGAAAAATTCTGAGATTCCCGACCCGCAAACAGACCCAACCAAAGTCAAGGCATACCATGAGAACCAAATCCGTCGTTTGTTCGCGGCGGCGGATGATGGGGAATTGGTGTGGCTGAATTTCTTCCTTTATAGCGCATGCCGAGAGCAGGAAGTAGCGCGACTCACTTGGGACCGGATCTTATGGGAAGATTATGCGCTCTCAATCCCGAACAACCGCAACTTTAGAACCAAGAGCCGCCGTGCCCGACTTGTTCCGCTAGAGGATACGCTCGTGGAAATGCTCAAAGTCTTCAAAGGAGACAAGCCAGATTCCGCTTTGATATTCCCCGCCGAAAAAGGTGGAACTGAAGGTCATTTCCTGCGCAAGATTCAGGAAATTGCGCATCGTGCCGGATTGGCATGTGGCAAGTGCGTTCCCCACGATGAAGAGGGGAACGAAGTTCATGACGGCAGGACCTGCGGAAACGGGAAGATTGGGTGCTGCGAATATGGCTGCCACTGCTTCCGAAAGACTTGCGCAACGAACTGGCACCGCAAAGGAGTGCCGCTCGGAGACATTCAGGCATACCTGGGCCATTCATCATTGGAGATCACCCGCGATTATTTGCAGGTGTCTTCGCTCAACGACCCTGCTGTTCGCGAGCGGATTAACGCCAGCCGGATCAAATAGCAGAACCCCGAAACCTCGCCGTATTTATACGGTGTGGACATCATTGACCAACTTCTAGCCCGCAAAACGCTGATGGCAACCGCCGAAGTCTCGGAGTGGCTTGGCGTGCCCGTTTTCACGGTCCGATTGTGGATTCGGCGCGGTGACCTCAAAGGCCGGAAGCTACCCAACGGCAAGGTTCGTATTGATCCAGCCGATTTGGCTGTGTTCTGGCAATATCGGCCTGGAGTAGGTTCATAGATAGCACTCTTTGACCCCACCCATCTGATGTCGTGGCTCAAGCAGCGCGGCGCGTGATTGTTTGGCGAGCTAATCGCAGCCGTGGCCTGTCCAAAGAATCGCTTCGTGAGAAGAGTTATCCACAGCATGACTGTTTACCTATGAGAGAAATCTAACCCTCTTTGTTAGCCGAGTACTATCGCTACGTTGGGTTTCGACGCCCACTATCAAGGGGACGGAGGATTTCTATGACTCCCCTTACCCTGGTCGCCCCCGAACTGAAAGCTGAAATTGAGCAACTAAACGATTCAGAGCATCTGCCTGTCAGTAACGAGAACGGGGGTTCGCAGGGCACACTACCTGTATCCCCTGACTCCGAGCTGCAAAACCTGAGTGAAGCGCGACTCAAGGCGGCGATCAAGTCCGCTTGGAAAAAGCATGAGCACCTAGCCAAGAAGGATATGGGGCCATTGCTCTACTGGCTAAGGCTCAAGCTCCGTGCGCAAGGTAGCCGGAACGACATCCATGACGAAGACAGAGGATTCGGCGCTTGGATCGAAGAGAACCTTGACATTGCACGGCGTACCGCCGACCGCTGGGCGGATTGGTACGCGGTCGAGAACAGGCTGAAGGAATCAACTTCTAGACAGCTGACCAAAAGTGAGGACGACGACTTCTACGCCGGGATACTTGACGAGCATAAGGGTGATCTGCAGATCGCATTCAACTGTTGGGTCAAGAAGGCGGTTCACGTTCATTTCACGAGAGCCTTGATGACAATCCAGAAGCAGTTCGGTGTGAAAAACAGGAAAGAAGCGATGGTTCAAGGGGTGATATATGCCGCGAAGAACATATCCGCCGGAGCAAGTAAAAGAGCCCACCCTTCCGCTCACGGAGGAAGAAATAGAGGAAGGCGTGGAGTTGCTGCTAGTCTCGTCAAAAGAGGAACTGGGCGTCACCAATCGGTTTCTAGCTCCAACGGACATCGGGGAGCAGGCAGCTCTAAAGTTATGCGGGCAACTGCTAGACAGCAGACATTACGACCTGCTGGTGAATGAGACGGGGCTGGTACAGACCCCTGATTTTGAGCCACTCGCTGTTCTCTTCAAGAAACGCCTATCGCAAGAGCTGTTAGACGCTGTGCGGCCCATAATCCGCAAAGCGGCTCACCGGAAGGTTGCGGCTGGAAGGCGTGGCGTTGCTGCCGGAACAGGGATGCAGCGGCGCAGGCGGAAGAACGGAAGCATCAGCAAGATCACGGGCGTCCCTTCCGCAGAGGATTTGAGTGACGAAGACTACAAGCGCATCTATCCGGCCAGGGACGGAACTTTCGGATTCCTTGATCGGACAATCGGCGGCGGTCAGGTATATCCCTGTCGTCTAACGATGTACGACGGAGCCTTGCCAGAGGAGTTGGCACTCATGTCGCATCTCGCAGAGGCGGTGGCGGACGTCTTCAAATTTTCCTGTGTCGACGAAAGGTGGGAAGCGCAGTTCAAGAAGGCTTGCCAGACTCCTCTGGCCTTCCTCGTGCGCACTCCCAAAGGGCACACTCCGTTCACGACTATCACCTGCAACAGGAGCTTCCGCACAGCCGCACACGTCGACAAGAACGACTTGAAAGAGGGCTTTGGTGTTATGTGCTGCCTTGGCGACTTTGAAGGCTGCGATTTGGTATTTCCACGTTACAGAACCGCTGTGCGCTACCGCGAAGGAGATGTGATTCTCGCTAACGTTCACCAAGTTCACGGAAACACGCCCCTTCTGGATCCCAACGGTTCAGAACCGAAGCTAGGTCGTGAGCCAGAACGGTTGGTAGGTATTTTCTACTATCGAGAGAACATGGATCAATGCGAGAGCACGATAAAAAAAGAGCACGCGTTCGTTAACAATCGCGAACGTGGCGGTCGCATGTACAGGGGCAAGAAGAAGTGAAGACTCTGGTCATGGTTCTCGGCGCGGGAGCCACGGGAAAGACCACGCTCAGTCGCGCCCTCGCTGGCAAGGGTGCCACCGAACACAAAATTGAACTGACTGTGACCGAGAAGGGTGTCCGCAAGAAGCTCAAGGCACCCTATGTTCTCGGCTCGAACCTCGCCATAGCCGGGAACCTGAAAAGCACGAGTGACGCGATCGGAGCGATGGATACGTTTCACCAGACAATTGACCACTGCTGGAAACAGCGCGACGTGGTTATCATGGACGGCTTCCGCTGCACCAACAAGTTGGTCCGCTGGGTCGAAGAACACCCCCTGAAACCTGCTGCGCTCTTCGTTTACATCGAACTATCGCTTAACAATAATCTGGCGCGGCTACGATCTCGTAGGGCCGGGAACGGAAAGATTGAAGCCAAACTTCCTGCCAAGACATTCCGGAACGTTTTGAGATTCCGCGAACGTGCCTTCGGTGTTTGGAACTACGCTCAAGATCACTACAAGCGTCAGCCCGTGCGCTACTTGGGAATCCCCGAAGGGCTGGAGCCGGAAGATTCCGCGAGGCTGGTTGAGGGCGAGGTAGGCAGCCTCCAAGAAGCTGCATCCCGGTCCTCTGATGCCGCCGAGCCTCTTACAGTTAACCGAACGCCCGAAGCAGCTTCTCCTGACATAGATCACCGAAGCAATGCAGAACATTCTGTTGTTGAGCTTAGTTATGGTTGGGACTTTCGGAAGAAGGAGTATCGACGGGAAGTCTTCCTGCGTTTCTACGAGTTACACCTGAAATATGCTACTCACCCTGGCTGCGTTTATTTTGTGATGCCCTTCTTATTCAAGAAATACAACTGGGAGGCGGAACAGCGGCTGTGGTTTGCGTTCATTAATGGCAACACGCAAAACCCTATCACGTCCAAAATCATCTTTGATGAGTTTCCCCGCTTCGCTTCTTTAGACCTCAGGAGGCTGGACGCCTGGTTTAACAGCAATTGGCCTGTCCTCGCTTTTGATACCGACCGCCGTCACCACAAGAAGGAGTTCATCAAAGCGGCGAACGGGTACAAGAAGCTCTGCGGAGACTCGCAAGCAGAATATTTCGCCACATTCATGGGAGGCGACGACCCATACGAAAATTTCCGTTCAGCCTGGAAGGAAGTCCGCGACAAATTTCACAGTTTCGGTAGGCTCTCCGCCTTCTCCTACCTGGAATACATCAGGATCATGCGTGTCGGAAAGATTGATTGCGACCAACTTTTCTTGGACGACATGCAGGGGAGCAAGTCTCACCGGAACGGATTGGCAATAGTCCTGGGCCGCGATGACCTGGATTGGCACGACAGCAATCCCGGCTTCGACGGCGAATACACGCCCGAAACTTTAGAGTGGTTGAAGGCTGAAGGCGCGGCACTATTGGCGGAAGCCAAGCAACGCGCCATAGGTAAACCGTGGGCGTACGACGTTTCCTATTTCACCCTTGAGAGTGCGCTCTGCACCTACAAATCCTGGCACCGTCCCAACCGCCGTTACCCCAACGTCTACGCGGATATGTTTCACGACCGGATCAAACAGGCCGAGGGTCATTGGCCGGGGCGCGACTTTAGCGAGTTTTGGGACGCACGGCGTGAGTACCTGCCAGAGCATCTCCGCCTGGAGGACAACCCGTCGGACGTTGGGGTGAAGCCCCTCAAGCAAAACCATTACAGGTTGACAGGCCAGGTAGTCATGCTTGATCGCGAGTGGCCCTGTTTCAAGAACGATTACAACGACAAAGTGAACGAGGCGCAGCATAGCTCGACGCCATTACAAGTTGACCAGACTGATGATCGCAAGGATAAAACGGCCGCCCAACTTCAAGAGCAAGCACAAGGTAAACGCGGCGCAATGTGGCACGACTATATCTATGACCTGACGCCCGTTGAGAAAATCGGTGACATCTGGTTCAAGCGCGAGGACAAATTCTCGCCGGACGGAATGCATAACGGCTCCAAGTTCCGCCAGCTCATTTGGCTATTCAGCCGGAAGCCCTACCCCGGTGTTGTCTCGGGGCCGTGACTGGCAGCCCGCAGCTACCGATGGTTGCGGCGTGTGCGAAGCACTACCAGATGAAATGTGTCCAATTCACAGGCGCGAAGAAGAATATGGCTCTTGCGGGAGCGAGGCTCGGAGCGGAAACGATTCTTGTCAACCCCGGCTATGGGCCTCTCCTCAATAAAAGAGCGCAAGAAGAAGCTGTGAAGCGTGGCTGGCTGCGCATTGAGACCAACATCACGGTCACCACCAGCGACGCCGAAATTGAGGCTTTTCACCGCGTCGGCTCGGAACAAGTGCGGAATCTTCCCGAACACATGGAGACGCTCATTATTCCGGCGGGTTCCCGCAACAGTGCGGTTTCAATCCTCTATGGGCTGCACCGCTATCCGCCCAAGAGTTTGAAGACGATCATTTTGATGCACATCAACAAGAATTTGGAGAAACACGAGAAAGAAATGTGGGAACGCTTGAAGGCTTGCGGCGTAGACAAGAACGTCTATGACATTAAGACCTACGATGTTTTCGCGAACGGATATACGAATTACGAAAAGCTGATGCCCTTCACTTACCACGGCCTTCGATGCCACAGCCGTTACGAAGGCAAGTGCATGAACTTCATCAGTGACAACCCCAGTGCGTTCCGGCCCTACCTCAACGACAAGACGTTGTTCTGGATTGTTGGGAGTGAGCCGAAATCGTGAATCATGTAGTCGTCGCTCGAAATCTTCTGAAGTCCGCTCAACATAAGCCTCAATAATTGTCTATTCCGAGAAAGCCCCGTATTAAAACCCTTGAGCGGCAAGGCTCGGGACCCCGTCGGTCGTTTCCTTCGCGGATATTCCCGGCACCCGAGTCCTTCCGCGCAGTATCCGCGAACATCACTACATGTTTTCAACTTCGCGGGTTGTGGTAGCAACCGGAGTGACACCGCACTGTCAGCCTGAACAAATGCCACCCCTTCTGGGTTGCTTGGATGAAAGGCGAGGTTAGCGGCGTCCGGTTGCTTCCCGAACGGAGGAATCATGGTCGGCGATGAAATCCTTTTCAGTTTGCCAGCGGCGGAAATCAAGGTCACGGCGGAGAAGCAGATGTTCTTCGTCAGCTACGAAAGGGATGCGCATGGCGGCGAGCGCACGGAGGTTACCGAGTCGCGCCTGGGTCAGCTCCTGCTCTCGTCGGTGAAAACACAAAACTGTGCCCGCACGGCGATGTCGCCAAATACTGTCCGGAGTGCCACCAGGTGGCCTCTTAGAGCCTCCATAAGAGAAGGCTCTTATGTTTTAACGTAGTAATGGGTTTAGGTTTTTGAGGTCGTAACGGGTTTAGGTTTCAACGGGGTAATGCTGTAACGGTGGAAAGGTTCTATGGGGTGAAAGTACACAACGTGCGCTTCGCGCTGTGTGAAACCCCCTCTGAAAACATTTTGAAAGATTTCAAGCAGAACTATCACACGATTTGTTTTTGAAGGAGAGGTTGAAAATGTCCAAACCAAAACCCAGCTTACTGGAGCCAGACACTATCAAGGCGTTGAAGGCAGCCTCCCTCTCGCCGCTCATCATCGAGTTTTTCGGAACGGTATCGGGTATGGCTCGCGCCCTCAACAATTCCCAGAACCCCGTTGCCGCAGCGGACACGATGTTGAATCGCCCCAAGAAGCCCGGTAACAAGTATTCCACCGCTGAGATGTTCCAGATGTTCATCGCCCGCAAGCGGAAGAAGCACGGCGCGACCGTTACCGTCCCCGACGACATTCAAGAGATTCACGACGACTATCTAAAAGCGACACGCAACAACAACGACGAAGATTTCAAACCGGAGGAGTTCCATGCAGGCCACCGCCAGCCCGATAACGCAACCGACGAGTAAGTTCAAAATAGTAGCGACGCACCAGGCCTACGGCACGATGGAGTTTCACCTGGACGCCCTGGATAGGAAAGACGCTTTCAACCGGTTCAAGGGCGTCGTCTATTCCGCCAAGCAATGGATTATCGTGAGCAACGACCGTGCTTGACTTCAAGGCCATACGGTAAGCACGCTGCGCTACTCCCTAGTATGGTTGACAGCGGCACTACGCCGCTGGGGAAAGCCTCATCTCCATCATACCGGGGTATCCGCCTCATAGGGGATCAGCCGTCCCGTAGCGAGGGACGATGGATTAATCCAGATTGAAACGCTTGGGTCGCAATCACTGGAGGTCATTAAGTGAAGCCAATCTTTACAATTCATGCTGGCGAGTTCCTCGCTGCCGACTACATAGAGCGTACGTTTCGGAACGTGAATCTCTGGGTCCCCGCGAAAGACACAGGAGTTGACCTTCTAGTTTCGGACAGCAAGAACAAAAGTACAGTCTCACTCCAGGTGAAGTTCTCGCGGGACTTCCTAGCTACTCACATGGCAGCCGTCTTTCAGAAGCCGCTTCGAGCCTGCGGATGGTGGACGCTTAACCGCCAGAAGTTGATAACCTCTACTGCCGACTACTGGGTCTTTGTCCTTGTCGGATTCGCCCGGCAGACCACCGACTTCGTAATCATCACGCCCGCTGAACTCTTGAGGCGACTTGACGCAATTCATGGTGGAAATCCGAAAACGTTCCAAAGCTACCTATGGATAACCCAAGACAAGAGATGTTGGGAAACGAGAGGCCTTAAGCGTTTAGACCAGCTCGCCATTGCACATAGTGAATACGGAAGTGTTGAACGCGATTTCACCACGCATCTCGACAAATGGGAACCGATCAAGGAACTCAACTAATGACCGCTGGTCCACGGTCCACGAGAAGTTTCCCGACGAACGAAGACACCAGACGATTAGGCGGCGAGTTGCCAACGTCAAGAAAGCATGAGAGCGTTGTGAATGGAAGGAGGAATCCGCATGGCTACAAACAGCTTGTTGACTACGCAAATTATCGAACGGATGGAACAGTTCAAGCCCATCTGGACAGAGCTAATTGTCGAGCACAAGGGGGAGTTTCAGAAACTGCTAGAAGCCATGTCGGTTCCGCATTTCCGCAGTTTCACTCTTAGTGATAAAGCCCTCAATGCATGCGAGGAATTGGCTATTCGTGGCTGGACCATCCAAATGGAGCTAAGTTTCCCAGACATGGTCGATCTCGTTGCGATGTCAGTCGCTGAGACCGACGCTTTCTTCGTGAACTACTACACGGAACGCGATTTCGCTGCGCTTCGTAGCGTTCGCGCAGAACTGGCAAACAGACCAGCGTTGGCCCAATGGAAGAATCTTCTAGACGAGTGCTTCGATTCGTTTGAACAGAGTCATCACCTCATAACTATTCCGGCCCTGCTCTCCATAATCGAAGGCGTCGTTGCGAGCGCAGGGAGTGCCCTGACGAGGCGCAGGGCGCGTTTGGTTGACATATGCGTCGCCAATTGGGGTGAGAAGGGCAATTGCGTTACCGACGCGATGTGGTATTCGGTTAGCCTGTTCGTCGAACGACTGTTTCAGGACGCCTCTTTCGCCCAGGGCCGACCCCCTTTCATTAACCGCCATTGGATTCTGCACGGACGCGATTCGGCGACGTGGACCGTTGCTGACGCGCTAAGACTTTTCAACGCTCTCCAGACCATCGACTCGCTTCTGGAATAGCCACGGGGCAAACCAGCTCCGTAGAATACCCGCATGGTCCAACGAACATGCGAGTGGGCTTTCCTTCCGGCTCTCGATGACAAGGTTGAAAGCGCTTGCGGTGCTCCAGTTGACGATGATTCGAGATATTGCGCCGCGCACCAGGAGGAGATGGATTACATCCATACGCTGGACGAAGACTGGAAAGAGATCGAAGCAACGCATAGAGCCGTTTGCGACGAGCCGAGAGGCCGCGCCACCAAAACCCACCTTTCTCCGAAGCCTTAGTAATTTCCATTTAGTAGTGAGGTGGCAAATGAGCGACAAAAATGATTCCGACGCCCAATGGCAGGAGAGGCAGGACGATTACGAGTGGCACCTGGAGTTTACTCACATGCCCGAATTTCCGTACCCGTTCCCGATTGTGCCTCTGGGAACACGCGACGAGCACGACGCCGTCGGGCATCTTTCAAGCGACGGTCGGGTTCACGTTTTCAACTCTGCAATCGTCGAGCAACTTGTCCGTGCTGGTTTACGCACACGTGTGTAGAAGTGTGGAACCAAGTTAGATGGCAGTTAGGTGCGAACCGTACTTACGTTGGGGCCTTCTGCTTACGCGTGCGTGGTATCGCCCAGTCCGTATTGGGAGTACCACCCCCCTCCTTTGTACGAGCCTTATTGAACTGAATTCCGCGCGGCATTGCGGGCTCGGGGCTCTCGTCGCACAAGAGGGCACCTTCGATTAGTGCCTCACCTTTTTGGAAGGTAAGCGCACCGTTGTAACGTCCTCGAAGGCCTCCGTATGTCTCTTCGAGAGCGATCAAAGATCGCCGTTCGTTTACCCTGAGGATGATTCGGTTATTGAGCTCCGCGAGCACCTCCGGGTGCAACTTCCCAGGCTGTTGTGTGACCAAAACTAAGTAAAGATTAAGCTTTTTGCCCTGATCGGCGAAGCGTTGGATTCTTTCTCCTAAGAGTTGCTTCTGCGGATCTTCAGGCTTGGGGCCCGCGAAAAGATGAGCCTCATCAATTACGACAACAGTTCCGTTCCATCTCTCGGTGTTAGATTGCAAAAACTTTTTTCGTCGGCATTCGCCCCTTCCCCAAAGGGCTTGTAACGTTCGGGACGCCGTTATCATGCGCACTTGCTCGCTGTACTGCGAGAGATCGACAACGACTGCCCTATAGTCGCCGTCAAAAAGCGAATCAAGGTCTTTGGTGGTGCCCCCCTTCCACCAAACATCAAGCTCTGATAACTCTTGAAGTCGGAGGCGATATCTCTCTAGGTCCTCGCCGACAGCCAAATCGAAGTAACCACTCGTCATGAACTCGGAGATTGTACCCAACGAAGTGTCTTGGCCTTGAGATTTTCGCCTGCGTTCCATCTGTTTTTCGTACTTTAGATGGCGATCTAAATGACGGTATTCTTCGAACGCCTCGGTCGGCGATACATTAAGGTAGGCTGCCATTTCTTGTAACGACAGCGCGCTCCATTTTATCCCCCACGCTGTTCCGGTCGGTGTGGCGACTCCCAGTTGCTGAGCAACTTTGGACCACTCACTGGAAAATTCCACATTCTCCGGATCACTCATATCTAGGTCAGTGTCGAGTTCCTTTAACAACCTGAAATCAGCATTCGGATCGAGAATTATGACGCGGGCATCTGTCCAGAGAAGAATTTCTTCGATGAGGCGGCGAGCTGCATTTGTCTTACCTGACCTCGATTGCCCCACAATTAACGTGTGGTTTGCAATCAGCTCCTTTACGGCTGTTTGCTTGATTTTGATTGAAGCTCCAGGACGCGGCCAGTATTGGGCGATGGCAAATGGCAACTGCTCCTTGTCGGCGAGCGGTTTCGCGTTGAGAATCGTTTTTTCAATTTCTGTCATGGCTTTTGATCGCGTACTGTACTCGGCACAATAATTGAAATTGGAAAATGGAGTTCTGGGCACAGTAATTCTTTTCTGACAAAGTCTTCACGAGCAAAATCGGCCTTCGCCTCGCACTCAACGCTAAGAGCACTACGGATTGGCTTACTCCCTTCCACGACGAACGACCAGTATTCAAGGTCATAGAAAGAAGATATGTTCAAAGTAGTTGGACCAACGGGCCTGATGATCTGGGGATCGAAGCTAAGCTTGAGTCGCGCTCGCCCATCACCGGGTAACTGGGACGGTAATCTTGCAGGAATATGTGTCGCGAGCTTCACATGATAGGTAGCACCCGATTCCAATTCATATTCTGCGGATTTGTGTGCTTGTATAACCCTTGGTCGGGGCATCAGCATAGAGAGCCGCTGATCTGCCTCGCGGAATATTCCGCTCACGCGGAAGAATACTATTTCGTGAATAATGTCCAGTGGCTCGTTACCTAAACTCCGCGTCCGCCATTCCGGCAAATATGCAAAATCCACGACGCTTTGGAAATCGGCCGAATCGTCCCCCGATCTCGGGAAATCCAGTTCCCTTGATAAATGGGCATAACTGCTGCCCCTGGGTTTTGACGGATTGAGACGAAAGTCGACTTGTTCCTTCAGCGCAACTCTGGTTGAACCCTCCTTGTCAGAAGCCACATAGTCGCTAAGCTCAAAGAAAAAATGGGCGATCCAACCATCTCTGAACGCACTAATTAGCTTGCCTCGTCGAAGGGGTAAATAGGGCCCTCCTGGCCCCGCGGTCTCTGTGGGCTTCCACACGCCGACCGTTTGAGTTTGGAAGAGGTAGACAACGACGATGGGCAAATCTTTTAGAGCCGCGGAAATTTCCTCGGTCTCTGACTTAAGTATTGCGCCTATGTTGTCGTCAACGTATTTGAGGCGATACCGAAAATGCTGGACCATTCCGCGAGGCAAGGCCAAGGCCTCGACGCAATCCGCCACGTACTCGCGGCTGGAACTGCTGGAAACCAGGTAGAGGCAGTTGCCCGTGATGACCCTCCCGTCATGCGCGTTCGGTTAGCCTTGCCAGTATTACCTGGTTTTTTAATATGTCAAGGAACTGACCACTGATGAGAGTGAGGGCGAAGTAGCGTTCGCAGAGCTCAAGAGAATTCTCGTGCCGCGCGGATTCGGAGCGGCGCGTTGCCACGAGATCGGACAAAACAAGCATCCGATAGCCGAGGTCATAGCCGTCCCGAACAGTGCCTTCGACACAGATATGAGTATCGACGCCAGATACAGCTACGGTGGTGATCGAGCGCTCCCGCAAGGTCTGCTTGAACTGTTCATTGGAAAATGCGCTGTAGTGATACTTGGCAAAAACAAGGTCACTCGAGTCTGGATGTATAACGAGTTCTGAGCCGGCGGTTCCCGGCGCGCAAATGATAGGCTTACCGTTTCGTATCAGCCGCTCCCGTTGAGACTCTGACATTTTCCCCGGATCGTAAATCAATTGAAAAAATGCCACTAAGGAGAGACTTTGACGAGCCATTGGCAGGAACTCATCTATCCGGCGTGCCACAGACTTGCACGGCGAAACATCACTGCCCAGGGCTGCAAGTGCACCGTCTTCACTACAGAAATCTCGCTGCAGATCAATTACCAGCAAGGCGGTATGCTGAGGATCAATTTTTCCCAAAACTGCGGAGCGCCATTCAACTCGCGTTAAGTTCCCTGATTGCGTCATGAAATAACCAAATTTCCGATAGCCTGGCAGTATTAGCTACGCTGCCACCGAATTGGACCTGCCCCGAGATTCTAACACGCTGCCGATTAGGCTTGGTTTTTCGGCCGGTGTGAATTGTAGCAAGCGCGCAACCGCAAACCTTGTTTTCCCCATAATCTTGCCAGCTTCGGTGGCTGAATATTCAACTCCGCGAACCAACCAGAGTGCCGAAGCCCGGTCTGGCGGCAGGGACGCAAGCAACTCGTGTGATTCGGCCATTGCGCAAATCTGAGTATCGGTCCAACGCAGACTGGGAATTTCCTCGACGGGGTTGACGAGATATTCGTCGCAGCTGGCGACTTTTTTGAGTCTTGGTTCCGCAGCCTTGGTTGCAAATTCGTTCTCATTGCGGGAGAGCCTCGTTTTTTGTCCAGCAGCCACGTAGGTGGCCCGCACCTGCTTAAGCGCATTGCGAGCCAGCCCGAACATCAGCGAACGCAGTGAACCCTTCGCAGGGTCGTATGCTGGTGGATTCTCGATGAGGCGGACAAAAATCTGGTCAAACACTTCTTCCCGCACGTCTTCCGGCATGAACGGGGCGCGCCGGGACAAGAAGCGCAGAAGCGACCTTTTTGCCGATTTATAGAGGGGGCCGAGACTGTTGGAATCACCCAGGAGATAGCTTTCCAGATGGGGTTCCCATGAACGGCAGACGCTATCAGGCATATTTTCCTCCGAGCTTTCGCTACAACAGCTGCGCGATTAAGCGCATTTTGTGAAGGCTGTCGCAGCGTTGCCCGGTGGCATAGGCGGCACTTTGGCCGCACCTGCAGCGCCTTCAGTTATTATTCTATCAAGTTCTTGGGTTAGATTGAACGAAAATCCTGGGTTTGAAGTCGGGGGCAGTATGTTTCTGCCCCGGGCCCTCAGGTTTCGTCTACTTATTAGTGTCCACTTTTGTGGATCGGGTGTGCGCTGGCCAGCAGGTTTTCGCTGCCGGCCAGCAAGATCATCCGGGAGTTTCGGTTGTTAGGCAGGCAACTCCACTTTACCTGTCGGTGGCAGCGGGGTCAGCATGATGGGCTCTGCATCGTCCTCCTCAAGCCCCTCGAAGCTAGTCGATAACGCTTGCATGGAAACGGCGAGGAACTCGCTCCACACTTTCTCGCGCTGGTGCTTATACCAGAGCTTGGCAGTCGGGTCCTTGGTCTTTAACTCTCCCTTCCCCAGTGCGATTAGGAGAAGATCGAGACCTTCCTTCGTCAGTTTGCTTTTCGGCGCGAGATAGAGACCCTGGTAGAACGCATGTTTGCGGTTAATCCAAATGACTATCCGCGTTCCCAACTCCCATTCAGGCTTGTAGAAGGGGCCGTTTGGGTCCTCGAAGTAGTCGATTCGATAGGGCCTCCGCTGTGCTTCCTCCTCGACCGCCTTGGCAGCTTCATCCAGAGTCTTTCCGCTTGCTTTTGCTCGTTCTTTAGTTGCTTTCTCGAATGTCGCCTGAGCTGGGGCGCGTTCGTGTTCCGGCACGGGCGTCGGCTGACCAACGACAATGTCGACCACCTGTGCAGCAACCTCGGCTGGGCTTGGCTCCGGTGTAGCCTCTGGTGTCCTTGTAGCTTCGGCAGCTTCCTTCCGCCACTTAGCCTGCTTGGTATTTAGACGGTGAAGGAGATCGTCAATCTCCTCATCGGCGAGTAGCTTCCAGAAATCTTCGATCGGTCGCACTCGCTGTTTGTCATTGGTGATGCCGAACACGTCATCCAGTTCCGGCCCGAACTTCACCTCGACTCCCCAGTGGTACGCATACGACTGAAGATGTGGCCAATCCCCAAGACCTGATGCAATGTCCTTTGCGCTTCGAGGAAAAGCATCAACAGTTTCGATCTCCCGAGCTGCGCGAACAAATGACATGCCGCGCCTTGATTGGCGTATCTCAAATCGCTTCTTTACAAATTCATCCACGGGTTTGATGTCCGCTTCACCCTTGCGGCCAACCACAAGTCCAAGCGGGAAATTGGCAACTCTCAGGTGAACGACGCCAACGGCGAGGACCTCCTGACCTGAAATCTTGCCGTCACCCTTCTTCACCTTATTTAGTTCCTCGACTGTCGGTAGCTTGAGTAGATGTAGCGCCTCAGTTGCCTCATCTTTGACAAGCGTCACCGGTAAGGCTCGGCTTTCCTCCTCAATCGCACCACCCTTATCTGGGGAAACATAGTACCGGGCGTTGGGATCAAGGAAGAGAGGATCGACCGCTTCGACGGCGACGTTATCCACTTTCAGGTCGATGCCCTTTAGAAGATAGCGGTAGGTTGTGCCGAAGTCATCGAGGATGTGCTCCTTCAACGAGGATGCCGTTTTGTAGGTTAGGCGATCCGGTTCAACCCAGACCACGACAACTCCGGTCTCAAACTCCAAATTATTCTTACTGAGGTAATTTTTGACAAAATCCGGAAGCTCGGCGCTAACTGGTTCCGGGATGGTCTGCAAGCCAGTCTCCGGGAAGTCATTTGCGTCGAGCCATGCCAGCGTGATTGGACTGGTCTTAGTAGTGCGGGTGTATACCTCGACGCGACGAGTTTGGTTGATAGAAGCGTTAGGCAGACCAAAACCAAAGCGTCCAATGAAGTTGGGTTCGTCGAAGTGGGTGCCACCGCCCCAACTGAGAGCATATCGCGCCATCTCAGTCAGCATCCCTGGACCATCGTCGATGAAGGCAACGGACTTTACGATTTCCTTGCCCTTGGTCGACTTGTTGAAGGCGATGTGAATACGGGAGGCTCCAGCTTCCAGGGAGTTGTCCACGATTTCGCGAGCCGCAGCTGCCGTGTTCCGGTATCCGTTGCGGCGCTGGGACTCCAGCGCCTGCATCGCATTGAAAAGCGGGTACTGAAAGTCCTTAGGAAGTCTCGCCAAATACTTCTTTTGCCGCTCGATTTCACTCAGGAGACGATTGCTTATCGGTGTTGACATTGTTTTTTCCTCTCGTAGGCTGCGCTTTGGCAGCGGGATTGAGGACTCATGGCCCTCACCCGTATATGTCCAGCTTTTCAATAAGTGTGAGCGGTGCGGGGCAGTTTTTTCTAGGCGAATAGCGGAAGGGTGTCCGAAATTAGACTCGGGAGTTGCACGCGGGCGGCATGCCGATCGGGGATACGCACATCGTTAAGTGCCACTGCTTCAATCGCTTCAGGGTGATTAACCAACCTGGGAGAAAGCCAACGCTCACCCCAATAGGCTGCGATTGAGTTGCTAACCTGCCTTGGATCTCGCTGCGGAAGCGCGTATTTTGGCGTGTTTGTTTGCCCGAGCAGGACTTCCCGGAAGTTAGAAGCGAGCGCCACTCCATATACAAGGCGAGCATTGCCGTGTTTTAGCACCACATCCGAGTGGAATCCAAGCATATCTAGACCATCCCGGATTTTGCGCAGGCGTGGACTCACACCCTCCCCAAAGATGCTGTTGACCCGCCGTCCCTGGCTGCTCTGAGATAAAAGGAGTTCGAATTCCTCAACCGTTTCTCGGCACAGATGAGACGATCCAAACCCGCTGCTCTCACCGAGGTAGTTGTAACGGATTGGGGCTTTACAGCCTGCAACGCCTTCGGGGACTTGCACGCGATGGTACTGGTTCAGTCGCTCGCCATAGAGGCTCGTCGTCCCGAGCAGGACTAGGCGGGGAGACCTGAACACACCACGACCTGCCATGGAAGATGCGATGACGCTTGGCGTGTTCTTATAACGCCTCCCATAGGCATCAACAATTTCCGGGCTGCACAACAGCAACGCGACGAGTTTGCCGCCGAGAATTGGATTGTACGGTGGAATGGCGCCACAGATGGTTATGTCCAACATGTTGATTCCGTGGTGCTCGCCTTTTGCCGAACGAACGAGTATCTCTATGGCCCGCCTACCGTTGGGATTGCTTGCCAAGCGCTGGAGGCTTGTCGATGTAGGTGTGAAGTCATAATCATTGAGAGCTTTCTTGACCTGCAGAAGGCGCGCAAGGAGTTCACAGCGCTTTGCTACGAAGAGGGGTAGAACTGCCTGCCGTTTCCAATGAGGCCCGGTATAAGCCCCAGACTTGTGATCTTTCCTGTTGGGGAATTTGTGGTGAATCGCCCTTGCGCGCCCAGCCGCTGTGCGAAGTGTAGATATTGTTTCATCTGTCGGGTTGATGAGTTCATTGCGGGTAAGAATCTCTTTCTTAATCAGGTCAGCCTTGTATATTCCTGCCATCGCTCGCTGCAACTGTCTGATGATCCACCGAGCCGTCGAAGCTGTGGGAAGCTCGTCTATTCGACGTAGAAACTCCGTAGGCGTCCATCCAATCCATTTGTCCCTGCCGGAAAGCTGGGAGATAGCACTACCAAGTGCAGCAATCCCAATTATTGGATGGTTTTCTACGGCTGCATCGCGAACGAGCAGTAACATACTGCGGCCTGGAACACTGTTGTACGGCATTGCCCAGGTGTAACGGAAATAACGCCAGATATCCATTAATCGCATTCCCGTTAGAGCACACGTTTGTTCGGGGCCTTTGATGACCTGAATATACGGACTGATGATGTCCGGCACGAGATTCGGCCTCGCACTTGCCTTTAGAAGAGCGCTCGCCAATTCGGTTCCATCTCGGGTCAGAGAAAAAATCGAGGTCCATCCATTCGGACCAAGGCGCTTCCTCTCCATCGACTTTATGAATTCTCTGACCGAAGGCTTTAGGAGCTGATGTTCTCGTTGGCCGAGTTGTATACGTCGCACATACTCCCGACTCGTAATTTCGGGGTTGCCGTTCCCAAGTTTGGCAAGGATGTCCTCGCCAACCAATTCGATGCGCCAGCCATGGCTAACCAAATCTGCCACGACCGACACGAGCGCACGGATTCGCTGGGCAGCGACTCCGTGCTTCGACGCCGACTCAAGAGATTGCTTCCTTGCTTCCGCAATCCCGAGCCTGGCCGTACCGGACATAAATGCCTCGATGGCACACGCCTCTGCTTTCGATTTGCACGAGCCGAGTTGTATTAGATCTGAGTCCATTAATTACCCAAGAAAGCAGCTAGCGTATCGCTCCACCCCGTCCGGAATTGGCGAAACCACCACCGCGCTTTGCTGGTCGGGGCGGCCAACTCCGCGCGTGCAGCAGCAAGAATCAGATATTCGAGCACTTCAACGTGGTCTGTGGCCGTATTCTTAACAGAGGTATATAAGGGAGCTATTGGGTGTCTCGCGTTCAGGTAAACCACCAGTTCGGAAGCCCTTATCTCACTTCGATAGAAGCTATTATCTACCATTCCGGAGTCAATCTCGATTCGATAGCGGATATCCCTCATGGGTGTCTTTTGAGGCGACATCAGACTTGGCAGGTAACGATCCCGCAGTTGTGCGGCTTTCGCGGTGGCGGCGGGCTTGAGTCGTGCTAAACGCTGGAATTCTTGGCGGACGCGGGCATTCAGAGTTCTGCTGATATGTTCAAGATCGGGTGTCAGCAGGCGGTCTAACTCGCGAGTGGGGTTTATCTGCTGCTTCGTATGATTGACTCCGAAAAATTCGTCCAACTCAGGCTGAAATTTGACTTCACAACGCCACCAATCATCGTAGTTCTCGCGGCGCTTGCTACCCAAGAAGTACCACCCGTATGCGATCTCCCGGTTTGCTCTAACTATGGACACACCAGCGCCACGAGAAATGCCCAACTTCTGCTTATCGGCATTCGGCAGTTCTCGAAATGCACCCACTGGCAGTTCGCTGAAACGAACTTCCACTAGACTATTTACTGATCCAATTGGCAGACGGTACTGCAAAATCGGGCCATATTGCGTAGCGCAATGCTCGTTCTGGACACTCGACACAAACAACGGGTCGAAAGGGTCTAGGCGGTCATTGTTAAACTCAAGGACAAAGTGAGGAAGGGCATAGCGAAAAATCCGGCGCAGTTCGAACTTTGTCTGTTCCAAATGCGCGGGATCGTGAATTTTATCGCCGCGATCACAACGACTCAGAATTACGGCGGTGCCCTGCGCCCCAGTCAGGGCAAAAGGAACGGCTGATACCTTGGTCGGTTGCGGTAGGCTAGCGCGCTGGCTTCTTTGAAGTTTGTCAATGTCGAGGTAAGAGTGCAGGATCGTCCCGGCTCTCCAGGTGTAAACATCCACCCTCCTGGCGAGCGTGATGGAACTCGTTGGAAGACCCATACCAAACCGCCCCGCCCCGCTGCGATCCCCAAAACGACTGCTCCCACCGAATTGCAAAGCTGTTCGGAGCGCTTCATGAGCCATACCGCTACCGTTATCAGCGACCGAGATCTGGCAAGTGTCCGTAGGATTGATCGTGATGGAGACCTTAGTAGCCCCAGCCTGCAAGCTGTTATCTATCAGTTCTGCGAGCGTATGGGCGAACGACCTGTATCCTGTTTCACGTATGGAGAACAAAAAGTTCTTAACATTCACGACTTCGGTCATACGCCTCTCCGGCCTTTTGCTCGTAGCTGCACCTGCGCAGAAAGCGGCTTTCATCCAGCCTCATGTCTGCTGCAAGGCTTTCTTCCTCGACCACGACAGTAGATAGCCTCCTTTGTCTTGCGAAGCGCTTCCAAATAGCGCCAAGTCCAGATTCTTACAGCGCGTCCGTTGCGTATCCGGAGTTTTGGAGGACGCACCCGCCCCGCAGCGATCCAGCGCTGCAACGTGATAAGGGAAATGCCCGCAGCTTTTGCGGCAAATTCAGTGTTCGGAGTAGAATTTGTCATTGCGACATATATATATCATATTTCTTGGCTGGAGTAAAGGTAATCATTGAGCGGAAAGACTAACCTTTCCGCTTCCCATCCCGTAGAACGAACCCATGCGAATCGCAATCTACGCACGCGTGAGCACGAAAGACCAAAGCTGTGAAATGCAACTTCGCGATCTGCGGGCCTACTGCGCGGCGCGAGGGTTTGACCTTGTCCGCGAATATATTGATGTGGGCCAATCGGGCGCAAAGGACTCGCGCCCCGAACTTAATATATTGATGGGCGACGCTCGCAAGCGGCAGTTCGACGCAATCGTGGTGTGGCGCTTTGATCGGTTCGCACGCTCCACGAAACATTTGCTTTTGGCACTGGAGGAGTTTCGGGCACTCGGAATCCAGTTCATCAGCTACCAGGAGAATATGGACACCAGTAGTCCGCTGGGGCAGGCACTTTTCACTATTGTGTCAGCGGTAGCGCAGCTTGAGAGAGACTTGATTCGGGAGCGCGTGACTGCCGGGATTCGGAATGCGCGAGCGAATGGGAAAAAGCTAGGCCGCCCGAAGAGTGCGGTGGACAAAGAACGGATTCTGGAGTTGAAGGCGCAAGGACACAGCCTGCGACAGATGGCTGAAAAGCTCGGGGTCGGCTACGGGACGGTCCGCTCAAGGCTCCTGAAGGGGTGAACTAAGAACCCGCTGCGAAGTGGCGCTCAAGCCCCGAGAACGAATCGATTTGGTTGCGGGATTCGCACATCGATTTTTCGCAGGAGCACACCTGCAATATCTATTTTTTAGCAATAAAATGGAAGAGATGCCAATGCTTCAGTTGTTTAGACTGTCACCGTCGGGTAGTCTCCTTCTTCCTCCGCAAGTTCGAGTATCTCCATATCGGCTAGGAGGCGCACAACTGCCTGTCTTGGGAGAAACGTCAGAGTCCGTGCAGGGCCATTCCACTCGTCACGGTCCCCAAAAAGCTGCCCTGTAAACACCCCGTCCACTACCAGCGACCGCTTTATCTTGGTGAATACGGTCTTAAAGTTGGGTGCCTGGATGAACGGTAGAGAATATTGTGCGGTAACTAGGTCAAATGTGTTTCCTGGAAACCCATAATCTTCAAAAGAGCACCTAGAAAATATGAAGCGTCTCGGAGAAAGTGTTCGAGCCACGTCACGTGCGACTGCCTCTCTATCAACGGCGGTGACGTGCTCGAATCCTTCTTGCAGCAAATATCTCGTGTCGTTCAAAACGCCTGATCCCAGGTCAAGCGCTCTTTCGCGCCGCGCCACATAGGGGACTGCCATCAATAGAAGAGGGCGCGGACCGCTCTCTTTTGTCTTTGCAAAGTACGCCTTCCAAGGATTTCCTGGCACGCGTTCACGCATGGTCTCACAATAACAAGGATTTGCCGTCACACGGGACGGTCCACGCCGGGGTCCTGAAGGGGTGAGCTAAAAACCCCACGCGAAAGGCACCAGCTAACACCACTATAAAGGATACTTAACCGCGACGGTTTTGGCGGGCGGAAATCTGAAGTTTTGCGCTCGCGGAACTCGCGAGGCAAAACAACCAGAACTACCATTCCTTGAACATAAAGACTTTTCTATTGACAGGGTCCTGGGAATCTGTATTATGTGCACATTTTACTAGGATTCAGAGACAATGGCTAAATCGGCTATAACGATTGCAGCGATTATCATAGTCTTTCCGATTTTATTGGATGCGCAGGTGGAAAGCGCCGCGTTTAAGAACGTCGCAAATATTCTGACGCAAAATACTACAGGAAGAGTTGCCGTCCTTCACCCGGGAATGTTTATCGATCCAATATATGACAGCAGCAATCGGGAAGATCAGTTATCGTATGTTACATTCTACAATCAAATGCTCAAGTTATCTGTCATTTACACCCCGGCTCAACATGATCTCGCTGAGCTCTTTTCGTTCGTTCTGTCCAATGCGGAGTGGGCAACCGTTCCTTTGGTGCCAGCCCAGGTACAAGAACTTGCACAGGTGACACACCTCCTGTACGGGGACTCGAACCGAACGCCGACAAAGGGCTATGCCATATATCTTCAGAAAAAAGCAGCGTACAAAGAAATCAGATCAAAATATGAGAATACCCCTGAAGCCCAGCGGACATCGGAACTTGAAAATCAATTACAGTCCGCATCAGACGATCTTGATTTGGCAGGTCATAGAGCTGTATACGAGCCGGCAGAAACACGGCTGAAGTTGCTTAGTGACAGCAAGTCCTTGCAATGGCGAACAGATGACACTGCCAAAGTATCAGAAGCGACTGTTCCGTCGAGCGACGGCAATCACTGGTTGCTGACTGAGACCAAACCCTTACTCGACGGTATTGATCAAACAAATTGGACCAAAGTCAGCTTCACCAAAACGCAACTGAGCAATACTGATTCGGCATCGAGTGTAAGCGGCACGAGCGCCCCTGCGAATCCAGCATGGTGGTACTGGGCCGGAACCACTCCATCAAACTCAAGTTGCGCAGGACACCTGCCCGCTGGAGCCTTGTCCATCCAGTTCGATCTCCTGACGATTCCGATTGTGCGGCCGTGGTTTGACCAACAGTTATTTGAGTCTCAGGCGTGGCGGCTGCCGCCGGACGCTGGGCTCTTCTCTGACGGTAATGAAACTGGAAATATGGGTTCGTCGCCCATGTTCGCGACAGCCATCATTGTAGTTCGAAACCTGGCAATTTCTGGAGACGTCGTTGCAAGCTGCAGATCCGATATTCGCCGTGCGGTTCGCAATCAGAAAGGAGTTGGTTTCGGACCGTTCAAGTTGGCAGGAGTTGCCGTCGGAACTGATTCCCCGTACCTTGCGGCTTCCGTCACGAGCAGTCGAATTTGGGTACCCCAGATCCAGATAATCGCCGTTACATCCGAGATACTCCCGAAATCTCCCAACGCAAACCCCAATTTTCAATGGCCGATCCATTGAACCAGAAAGGTGCGACTATGAGACGCTTCATCGCCTGTTTTGTGATTACGATAGCCCTTACTTCCGTGTCCCAGGCTCAGGACGACCCAAACGTGAAGTTGATGAAACAACTTTATACGAAAATTGGTCAGGCAGTGGGAGTTGGCAGCAACGATCCTCAAACGGGCGAGACTTTCCTAGTCCTCGCAAACCCTGGGATACTCCTCGATCCTAATCTTGCTTGGAGCACACCTCAAGGGAGCAATCAGCTTGCCAGGGCAATCGACAAGGTGTTAACACCAAATTGGATTTATGGGACGCGAAACACAACTGCGTTCGCTGTCTACAATCGGATTTTGACCGATCACGAACCAGCAGTGATAAGTCCTACCGATGAACAGGTGCGACAATATAAGCTGGCTTGTCAACTAGTGTTTACTGATTGTGATTCTCCCACGCCAGGCAACTATACGGATGCATGGAACAGGTATGTTGATAGACGCAGTAAGCTAGCGACGATCACGAAGCAAGCGGAGGATTACAGAAAAAACAATCAAACCGATGACTTACCAGCGGATATTGCAAATGAGCTTCAGGTTGCGACTGACGATCTAGACCTAATAGGGAACAAGGCTACCCTTCAAGGCGCTAAGGCTACGATTGATACGTATAACCATATCGACCCGAACTCATGGTGGGGCGAAGTGTCTGGCGTGTTTAACTCAAATTCGCAGAGTTTTGGCGGAAATAAATTCGGCAATCTGAATCTCTACCCGTCATATCCCGTTTGGCTGGACATGTCCCGGAGTTGGACCAAACTCGCTTTGAACCAAAGCGACCTACAGCAAACCACCAGTAGCAGTTCTACCAGTGTTGGAGGAGGTGGTGGTTTCAGCGCGGGCCTCTGGAGCGTTGGAGCGGATTATTCTCACCAGGAGCAACGGACTTATTTTAAGTTAGATGCAAGCGGATATACGGTCGCAATGGAACTCATGAGGGTTACCATTGACCGGCCCTGGATGGACGAAACGGTATTCGAGTCGCAGGCATGGAAGTTTCTTGCTGGGACACCGTACTATAACAAGTTGATCTCCAGCGGTGCTGATGCTCCGAGTGGCGTCACGCCGCCCGATTCGGATGTGATGCCATTCTTACCAACGGGTCTCTTGTTAGCTCGGAGGGTCTCGCTTTCAGGGGGCTGGACACACGACCTACAGACGACATTTCATCAGCACACCTCTGCAGGAGGTTCGGTGGGCTGGGGTCCGTTTAGCTTCAGCGGGCGGTATGAGTCCGATGATGCTAGCTCCTATACGGAAGCTCATGCTGCTGGAAATACTATATCTTGGGATGCGCCGCAGATAATCGGATTCTTTGTGCAGGTTTTGCCCAAGAACCCCCAACCTTATCGCTGTTATCACTTCGCATCGGACACGCAGCCCCTACCACCAGACTGTTTGCAGCTTGCGCAAGATCACCCTAACTTGTTCAACTTCAATCGGTCTTCTCAGATTTTGTTGAACTCTCCTTTAGCACAGAGTCCTGATGCACTTCTTGATCATGCAAAGGAAATCTTAAGGAAGATGCATGCTTCTAGAGCAGTGCACGGGCAGCCACCTAGGTGAGGGACAGCAGGCAGTTCGGTTGGTTTTCGGTGCTAATGAACCTCGGCAGGAGGTTGCTTCTCGCTGCGAGCATCCTTGCACTGCCTGTGCTGGCGTCGGGTCAGACTGACCTGACATCTATGGCGCAGCTGCAAGCAGACCTGAATGAGTGGGAAAGACAGATCCACGGCGGCGATAACGTTATTTTGATTTTCGCGCCGCCACTTTCTGTCGATCCGCAGGTGAGCGGCGATAATACTGATGCGGCCCAACGGGCACTTTTGCTGGTTACGGATATAGTTCCGCTACCCGCCAAGTTCGTGGCGGCTTCGGGACGCACGACCTATGCCGTATATGGCACGATATTGAAAAATCGGGCTCCCGAGCAATGGATACTAAGCGACGATCAACGACATCAACTCAAGCATGCAGAGCATATTCTACTGCGACAATACTGCGTCTTCGAGAGATTGTATTGGTTTCTAGCTCACAAAGCCCCCCCTCGCGAAAACTCAAAGCGATATGACCGATACTTACGGTACTCCAGAGAGTACGCTGGGCTGCAAACCAACCAGTCGCAAGCGTTAGATGATGGGAAACGGGCACAAATTCAAGGGCAGCTCAATAAGCTCGCGGAAGAGTGGAAAAGGAAAGGGGACAAAGACCGGGTGGAACTTGCGTTGTCCCAATATCGGACAGTTCAGGCAAGCAGCCCAGAAGTATTCTGGGCAAATGTGACAAATCTGTTTTTGTCGAACGTGCGGACCATGGGTGCGGAGTTGATACCAATATCAAAAGTTGATCCTCCCGCCCAATCTTGGGCTGGGGCAGGGGGTTGGCAGCAATGGGCAGTCAGGCAGTCCTCTGCGCAACTGAAGTCAGTTGCGATTACGCGCAAATGGATGAATCTCGATGTTCTCACTGTGCACCGGTGGTCGTGGGCGTCCGGGCTCTACGAACAGCAGAAGGTTGTGGTCTCAGACGGCAGGGGGATCACCTCGGATCTCGCTGGTCGTGAGCTGATGCCCTTGCTACCGATTTCAGTGATTTTAGCGAAGAATGTCGTCTCGTCTAGCCACGTTATCTCGTCCGATACTCCGGTCATTCTCGGTCTTCGTTGCAAGGTACTGCCCAAATTACCCCAATGACTACGAGGACTGTCGAGGGGGTTTGGTCTGGAATCTGCCGGTTTGTTCAAGCCCCGCCCTTCGCTGCCAGGGCTGCTTGGGGTTGCTTTGCTGACGACTGGTAAGGTTCCTTCAGCGAAGGAATCTGATGAAAAACCGCATTGCTTACACCCAATTACTAAACGCATGTTTCCACAATGATATATATCGCTTGACAGCGCGTACCTAGGAATGTAAAACTCCCGCCTCATCCATAGGGAACCGCTGAGTATTTCCTCGCTGTCGAAATGAAACGGGCTAGCTATGAAAGGAACTAACGTGAAAAGAAGAAAATTTATCGCAAACACGAGCGCGTTCGTAAGTTCGTCTTTACTCGTTGCGGCCGAGGCGATTTCGAAGGATGGATCGAGTTCAGAAGAGGACAACCCTAACAGCTCGCGTTCAGGTATATCCAAGGCCGTGCTAAAGGCACCCTTTCGGCGAAGCCCCGGAACTAAAATCTCGAAGCCTGCCGCCGTCCCCGCTCCGGCCCTCACGTTAGACCAACTACACACGCTTATGGAAAACGCGTGTCGTGATGCGAGCGGCAACCCACAAGTCGGCATTTTTTTCGGGTCCACTGGCTGGTGAACATCTCAGAACGCAATTTCATGATCCGCCAACCGTTGCTGCTATCGGAAGAAGGACGAATTGAAGGTGAATCAAAAAAACAAGGATAGAGGCCATTAATCAAGTGGTTGGAACAGCTGTAATCACATTCTGGGTCTGAGGTCTCAGCACAAGGAGTTGAATTATGCTCTCAGATTTCCTCCTCGGCCTTGCTACCGACGAGCAGAGGCTTGCACAGTGGAAAGAGAACCCCGGTGACTTTCCGGTCGATCTCTCTGAGGAAGAGCGAGACGCTGTCCGGCAGGGCGATACGGCGAAACTTCGTAAACTACTGTATCAGGAACTCACAAGACGCCATATGGATAAGAGACCGCACTTCGCGTCAGAATATACGGTATCAATTTCCGGCGATACGCCTCACTGTCCGGTCAATCAGAGCGGAGTATTCCATCCTTCATTTTGGAGCGTGATGCAGCCTGACCCGCTGTGGGAGTTTCGAGGACTGACCATCGTTGGGACGGGAATTAGAGCGGGCCTGCAAACCACCCCAGAATCTGTGCTCTGTATTCGAAGGGCCACCAAGGTGCTGTTCCTCGTGGCCGATCCGCTCTCCGCAACCTTAATTGAACAGTTAAATCCTACTGCAGAATCCATGCAGGGAGTCTATGCGAAGGGCAAATACCGTTTGGAGATTTACAACGAAATTATCGAAAAGATTCTGTCAAAACTCCGAGATTGTACCGACGTTTGCGTCGTGTTCTACGGACACCCTGGGATGTTTGTCTACCCGGCCCACGAAGCGGTCCGCTTGGCGCGACGAGGAGGATTCCTCGCCAGGATGTTCCCCGGTGTTTCCGCGGAAGCCAACTTGTGCGCTGACCTCGGAGTTGATCCAGGCGTCGCTGGGCTTCAAAGTTTTGAAGCAACGAATTTTGTGCTTAACCAGTACCGCTTCGATACGTCCGCAGGAATCGTTCTTTGGCAGGTCGGTCTCTTCGGGTTCGCCTATTGGGACCCTGACTATAAGCCTAACCCAGCGCACCTTCAAGTTTTGGTAGACTACCTCAGTAAGCATTACGGCGCTGAACATGAAGTCGTGATTTATGAAGCCGCCGAGCTTCCGCTCGGAAATCCAAGAGTCCAGCGTTGCCCTCTTTCAGCGTTGTCTGCCGCAAAACTCCTTGCGATCTCTACGCTCTATGTCCCACCTAAAGGATTGCCTTCTGCCAACCTTGATCTGGCAAAGGAATTGGGCATCCCACTTGACAGATAGGTACGCGGCGCTGGCTTCATGGTGAGGGCGCATTGGAAGCGTTAGGCCCTCAGCTGTTTTGCGTCTTTACGACTGAGGGCCTATTTTCTCCCGCTCACTCTAGGACTTCGCCTTGAGCGCCTCCTGAAAATGCTTCGCGTCAATCACCCGCCTTGGCTCTTTGCGCCCATGTCAGTTTTGGGCATTTGGGTCCGTACACCTTAACGAACTGTGCCTTGGTCGGGCGTCCGGCGAGGGAGAACAAAAAATTAAAGTTTCGCGCTCACATCCCCGATTCGATAACTTCGCCATTTCAGCGAGTTCTGCTTTCAGGCCTCACCCCGGTGTTAGACTGTTTTCTATGAATCGTGCGTCCCTGCCAGATGTTCTAGTCACGTGGGCGCAGCTGGCGCAACACTTCTGTTGGCAATCACCTACATGGGAACCAGTGGAGGCGATGCTGGAAGCAGCAACCGCAGACGCCAATAAGGTGGAATCTACTCTTCGCAGCCTATTAAAACGGTCGGACCAGTTGCTTGCTCCACTTTGTGACCCATTGCGTGCCAACGTTGGCCTCAACCGCTGGCTGCTCCATGGTCGCGAAGAAGCATACTCCGATTGGTTAGCCTGGGTTCTACAGCAACTAGATAGCAGACAGATTGTGAGACTGCTTCGCATCGACGACGAACGGATCGCGAAATACTGCCGGACACACCGCTTTAGCGTGAAGAGGGAGCATTGCATCCCGGACGGTCGCCTTGACCTAGTGATCGAGTTTGGTCAGGGCCGTGAGGGTGCAATTTTGGTTATCGAAGTGAAAACCACATCGGCAGACGAAGCAGACACGGGCAAGCAAAAAGGCTATTGCAAGTGGCTCGAAGGAAGGCGAGTTCGGTACAAACCTCGGCCGATCTTGCTCGTCACTGACGCGGAGGAAGGCGAGTACGAAGGATTTGCGGTGCTCGCGTGGTCCGGCCTATGCATAGGACTTCGTGGCATGTTGGTAGAGTTGCAAAGCCGAAGACGCATCGGTCTCGTAAGAACTGCAATGGTTGTCGCCTTCATCGGAGCAGTGGAATCAAATTTACTCCACCTCGTGACGCCCACTGAAAAGATGCGCGGACAGTGTTTCTTCTATTCTCGGACAGCTGAACATCTCAAGCAAGGCTTGCCGCAAACGCGAGGTCGACATGGATAAAAGTCAACAGACAAATCAACTGCTCATTGCTGGAGTTAAGTCTTACCCGGGAGCTCTCATTGCCATGACCGAATTCCGTCGTCTTGCATTGAAAACCGTTCAAGACGCTGTGGAAAGCAATCTAAAATTAATCGCGACATCAATGGGCGTCGAGCTATCCCCTTCAGAAATCCAGAAGCGGTTTAAGCCGAAGGAATCCGAGATTGGTGAAGAGAATGCAAAAATCGGAGTAACAATCCGAAGAGACGCCGAAGGTTGGAAGCAATATTATCAGTTTTACTGGGAACGCGAGTCGTTTTACTTCACAGCGATCATTCGATTCAAGGAAGCGGCGGCGCCCGCAGCTTCAATCTCTGAAGTGCTCAATCAAATAGAATCCAAATTCCGCGTAGGCTTTGAAGAGGAAGAGCGCGAACTTTTCATGTCGCGACAAATCACGAGTGTCGAAATGAGGCGAGTCTCAGAGATTCTGCCCGAAGTTCTACGAGAGTGGGCGAATCTTTGGAAACGTCTTGGTGGACTAAAGGGCCTGAACGTCAATGAAGCGACAATTGCCGGGCGCTAAAGAATAGATTTGCGCTCATACCGGGCGCAGCGGGGTCGGGAGCAGTAAGGGGAGAATAATGACGAAGATATTGCTTTCATCCCAAAAGCGCTTGTGTATCTCTTCCAAAGCGTCCCAAGCCCTCCCTAGTCTTTGATTTTGAGTGGCATCATAGGCTAAGAAGCATGAGTATTCGTAGTCCCATCCATGCTTAAGCCCTGTCGTTCCCGGGGCAAACGTGGGAACAGCGCGATAGAAGAATGCCTGGAACAGGCCTTCAACTAAGGGCAAAGCGGCGGGTTGGGCGGCTCGCTGGTTGAAATACTTGCATTCAAATACAATTCGATAAGGAGCAAGCAACGCTACGTCGGGACAAACGGGGGCGAACTTGGCTGTCCGACCCTTCCGGTCCTGTCCGCGCCATCTCAAATAGAGGTCGCCAGGGTTCCTTCCTAAAGTTTTGTTGAAAGGATGGCCTGACGATTTAGCAGGAGTTCCACACGCCATACCTTCTTTTTTCGCCCGCGTAGACTCTGCCAATATAAAATCACGGGGCTGCCTGCCCCCGAGCACATCTTTCTCAATATTCAAAAGGTATGAATGCACATTTTTCAGTAAAAACTCATAGACAAACGCTTCCTCCCAATTGGCTCCATCCTTGGTTTTCTTGGCGAGCTTCCTAACTGTGTGTTCCACTAGGTCGCGATCAGCAACTGCCCTGCCTATGTAGTTCTTGATCCCCATTAGAAAATTCTCTACTTGTTGCTTCGTCAAGTCTGTCGCTGCGCCAGACATTTTCGGTTCTCTTTGAGCGCAATGAACTGCGCGGGACGGGTGTATAGCACCACGGTTCTTCTGCCTGCTTGGCCCGGGAGCCGATACATCTTACCTTGAAGAGTGAACTACGGTCGAAATGTGATGTTGCGACGACCGAGTGAACCGGGGCTGAGGCCCTCACCCCAGCGGGAGGCCAAGCGCCTGAACCAGTTGCGGCGACAGCTTCCGCCCCAGCTGTCGCTCCAAAAACGTCGGAAGCTGCGTGAACCTAATATTCCTCCGGGAGCAAGACGCAGGTGCTTGACCTGTCCGCCTCGGTGATAATCCAAATCCTCACGCCGGAACTCAGCGTATATGCGGACAAGATTCGCAAGCCTTGCTGGAGCGCGGCCTCATTCGCTTGCCAATCATCGGGGTCCACGTCGCCCCAATGTCCGAATTCGTGCAAAGTGAGGTAGTGTAAAAGCGAATCGCCCGATGTCTCCAAAGCTGCGAGGACACCGGGCGTCGTGACTACCTGACCGAGGACCAGCTTCTTCATTTCGCTGCCGGGGTCGCTGGCGTGGACTTCCCGGCTTTCACCACGATGGGATGCGCGAGTTCCCATTCCACCTTCACTTCCTGAGGTTCGGATTTGAACCGGGCGACGAGATTGGCGGGGTCCACTCCCATCTTCTCGGCGCGTTGAATCCAAGACAGCGCATACCCGGCCTTGCCGAACACAGCCGTCACCGCCTGTTTGGAAGGACGGCCCGCCATGACCGCGTACTTCGCGCCCTTCTGAACCGCAGAGTCGCCCTTGCGAATCACGACCTCTTTCGCCACGGGCTGAACCGCGACCGTCGGAGCTTCGGCTGCTTCCGCCGCTACAACCGCGCTGGCGAGATCGTTAGCCTGAGCCATCTTCACATCAGTGCTGCGAATCGCCTTGCGGCTCTTACGAACCCGCGTGCCAGAAGCATTGAGTGTCTTAGTCACTTTGTGTTCCCTCCTTGGAACGATGTAACCATAGCGTTAGAATGACTAAAAAGTAAACCACTCGAAGGTACTGTTTTTGGTGGGTACCCAGGAAAGGACCCGATCCTAAGCTTTACTTTTGAGGGCGGGTAAGGTACTAGGGTTACGGACGGTTACGATTTCTAGGTACGCAGCGCAACGCCATACAACGTTGCGCAAGGCCTCGAGAGGCGTGGCCGCTGAAAAAACAGGAGTTAGCGATTTAAGCCCTTTCTTAAGAGGGCTCTGCGGAGCTGGGGCTGTTAATCCCTCCTCCTCCGCCACCTTACCCGGGTCCGGCCCGGACACATGGGTAGCAGAAGGTCCGGCCCGGAGACATAGGTAACGCTTTTGGGCCAAAAGGGTTTCTCATCAGAGCAGTCGTCGCTGTGGAGATTCTTGTTCGTTTACGCTTACGTATTGCCCGCTGAATGCGCACCTGCCCTTCCTGCCTCGCCCCTCTAAAATAGATTTGCCGGGGTTTATGTCCTCTTCCAAAACAATCGTGCGCATGGCGGGCATCTGGGTAGCCTTCCTCGTCGTTTATGCAGGAATGTCGCTAGCTCTTCACAAGGGCAATCACGCTCTTACCGCTCTCGGCGATGTGTCTCAATGCATAGTTCCCCTGCTCGCCAACGCTGGTCTTCTGCTGAACGCGGGAACACCTCAGTGGCGCAGAAATCTCTTTTGGATGTTGCTCGCCATGGGTTGCACGCTTTGGATGATCGGGCAATTTGAGTGGACCTACTATGAGCTCTATCTCCACCGTGCCATGCCGGACAACGATCCCATCGACATCGTATTCTTTCTCCGCGGCATCCCCATGATGGCGGCGGTAACTCTGCGCCCCCACGTCAAGCGCGGAGAGTTGCGGCTTCGCTTCGGCTACCTGGACTTTGCCCTTCTGTTGGGTTGGTGGATATTCCTCTACATTTTCATCGTTCTGCCCTGGATGTACGCCGTCCCTTCTCTAGGGGAATACAATTACAACTACGTCCTTCTTCACAATACAGAGAACATGATTATCGTCGGAGGCTTCGGCTACCTCTGGCTGCGCGCCGCGGGAGCCTGGCGAGTTATTTATGCGCATCTTTTCGGCGCATCCGCCATGTACATGCTCTCCTCGCTCGCTATAAACGTAGCTCTCCAATCCAACCGCTACTACACAGGCAGCCTGTACGATCTTCCCCTGGTCTCCTCCTTCCTTTGGTTTGCTCTCGCAGGTGTCATTGCTTACCAGAAGCGCGACGCTCTCGATGCGCCTTCGGAGAATGAATTCGACGCCGATGCCGATAGCGAGCGGGCAGAGAGCGTTGTCCCCGCTCGGCTGGCCATGGCTGCCGTCATGTCGTTGCCGCTGTTTGCTATCTACACGCTCCGCTTCGCGCACGAAAGTCCGGTTGTTCGCGACTTCCGGCTATTGACAGTTCTTATCGCCTCCATTCCCCTCGCACTGCTCGTTTTTCTAAGAACATATCTTGCCGATGCGGATCGCACGCGCCTGCTCTCTCAATCCGAGAGGTCCGTCGAGAATCTTCAGAGGCTCCAGACGCAGATCGTGCAGTCTGAAAAACTCGTCTCGCTCGGCCAATTAGCGGCCGGCGCCGCTCATGAAATCAACAACCCGCTGACAGCCATTCTTGGCTTCTCCGATCTCCTGGCCGACGACGCTGCGCTTCCCGAGAAGGCCCGCAGCACGGCGTCGAAGATTCGCGACCAGGCTCGCCGAACCAAAACTCTGGTGGGAAATCTCCTTAGTTTTGCGCGGCAGGTCCCCACGGAACGAACGCTCCTCGACATCAATACTGTGGTAACCAACGCCGTGCAGCTTCGCACTCTCGATCTCCGCACTGGGACCGTCCGTATCGAACTTCAACTCGAGTCCGTTCTCCCCGGAGTTCGCGGCGATGGCAACCAATTGATGCAGGTATTTTTTAATCTGATCAGCAATGCGGTCGACGCCATGGAAGCTGCGGAGGGCGGCGTCCTCACGATCAAGACAATGCGCGACCGCGCTTACGTTGTAGTGCTTTTCCTGGATACCGGGCCCGGTGTCAAGGAGCCTCACCGCGTCTTCGATCCTTTTTATACGACAAAGCCAGTCGGCAAAGGCACCGGCTTGGGTCTTAGCATTTGCTTCGGCATTGTGCAGGAGCACAGCGGCAGAATTCACTGCTACAACCGGCAAGAAGGTGGAGCGGCGTTCCGGATCGAGTTGCCTGCGGTTCTGGCGGCCTTGCCGGCAAAGGACTTGCATCTTACGGCTTCCAATTCAAATCCGCAGAAGCCCTCGTGACGATTTTCCTTCTTGTCCTACAATCGCTCGTCCTCGATTGTCTTGATGCGTCCCGGACTCATGTTAGAGTCTTGTTTCGTTCGGCGCTTAGCCGTGGGGAGACGCGATGACGGACGCAGCCATCGTGACGCAGAAACTTACGCGGCGGTTCGGCAATCTGACTGCGGTCGATGGCGTTGACCTTACGGTGGCCGCAGGGCAGTTCTTTGGCTTTCTCGGACCGAATGGCGCTGGAAAATCCACGACCATCAAGATGCTCACCGGTTTGCTCGCGCCGACTTCCGGGAGCGCCGAGCTCCTCGGGCTGGACTTTGCCGCACATCCTGTCGAAGTGAAACGTCAGATTGGTGTCGTCCCGGAAGGCATGGGCCTCTTCGAACGCTTGACTGGAGCCGAGTATCTTCAGTTCGTCGGCCGCATGTACGGTCTCGATCGGCCCACAACGCAGCGCCGTTCCGAAGAACTGCTGGATTTCATGCAGCTCTCCGACCGCCCTAAAACTCTGATCGCCGACTATTCTCACGGCATGCAAAAGAAATTGGCGTTGGCCGCAGCGGTAATTCACGGGCCGCGCATTCTTTTCCTTGATGAGCCGTTCGAAGGAGTTGACGCTCTCGCAGCAGGTGCTCTCAAGGCATTGCTTGGGCGCATGACCGAGCGCGGCGTCACTATTTTTCTTACCTCGCACGTTCTGGAAATTGTCGAGCGTCTCTGCAGCCACGTGGCCATCATTCACAAAGGCCGGCTTGTCGCGCAGGGATCGCTCGATGAGCTGCGAGCCGGCATCGCCGGCTCCGAAGGCAGCAAAACGACACTCGAGCAGATTTTCCTCTCCATCGTTGGCCATGATGGCGCCCAGCAGCCGCAACTCGAGGAACTTTCGTGGCTGATGTAGCGCAGCTGCCTGGAGTTTGGCAACAGATCCGTCTCGTCGCTGGCCTCCGCTGGCGGGTTCTCGGCAACAATCTCCGCAAAAAACACAATCAGTGGGATTTAATCGGAATGGTTGTCGCGAGTGTTTTCGCCACCCTGGCGGTCCTCGGTGTTAGCGTGGGGTTCGGCTTTGCAGCTTACACCCTTTTGTCGGGTGGCCATGAAACTTGGTTGGCTTTACTCTTCTGGGTAGTTTTTCTTTTTTGGCAGCTTTTCCCCATCTTCACCGCGGGTTTCGGAGCAGGTTTCGAATTTCGGACTCTGCTGCGGTTTCCGCTCAGCCTTCGGGCGTTCTACGTCATCGGCCTCGCCTATGGCCTCGCCGATTTTGCCGCCGTTGCTTCCATCGGCTGGTTGATTGCGATGAGCATTGGGGTAGCTTCGGCGAATCCAGGCGTTCTTCCGGCCATGCTCCTTATCTCATTTCTCTTCGTGTTGATGAATGTCACCCTCGAGCGTCTGATAGGCTCCTGGCTCGAACGCGTCCTCGCTCGCAGGCGCTCCCGGGAAATATTTTTCGCTGTCTTCATTCTGTTTGCCGTTTCCGTTCAGTTTCTCAATCCGCTGCTCCAGCGTTACGGCCGTTCGGCGCAACCATGGGCCAGGCAATTGCTTCCGTACTTGTCCGTTTTTCCAGCTTCGCTCGCCGGTAAAGCGATTGCTGGCGCCGCCCTAAATCATGCCGCCGACATTCTCGTCGGCGTCGCCGGCATTTCTGCCTATGCGCTTCTCTTCAGCGTCTTTCTCTGGTTGAGGTTCGCGGCGCAATACCGCGGCGAGGAACTCAGCGAGACAGCTGCTCCTGGACGCACTCCTGTCCGCACGGTTTCCCGGACAGCTGAACAGACCGACGCACTTCGCTTGCTTACTCCCCAGGTTGCTGCCGTTCTTCGCAAGGAATTTCGTTATCTCACCCGAAACAGTTTTGCGTTCTTTCTCCTGATTATGCCGCCCGTATTTGTTTTGCTCTTCGCCACCCAATTTGCAGGCCGGCATCCGACCGCTATAAATCACCCCATTTCAGCCGAATTCTTTTTCCCAGGCATGATGGCCTATTTGCTTCTTATTCTGATGGCTCCGGCTTACAACAGTTTTGCTTACGACGGCAAAGGCATCCACTCCTTCTACACGGCACCCGTAAGCTTTCGCGAGGTATTTCTCGGCAAAAATCTTTTGCAGGCCGGCATGCTCGCCTTTGAGTTGACGCTCTCCATGGCCGCCTTTTTCTATCTTGTTGGGCTCCCTTCGTTGCCCATCCTGCTCGCCACGCTGGCCGCCATCGTTTTCAATGTCACGGGACAGTTGGTGATCGCCAACTGGTCCTCGCTCTGCTTTCCTCGCAAACTCAATTTCGGCCAGATGCGTGGCCAGCGTCAATCGGGAATGGCGGTGCTCGTCTCTTTTGGGGCGCAAATCCTCTTGGGCGGCATCAGCGCGCCCATCCTCTTCATGAGCCGCTGGACCGGTGACAAGTGGGTTCCGGCAGAAGTTTTTGCGTTCCTCGCGGCGGCGGCTATCGCAGGCTACAGTTCTTCGCTCAATCCCTTGGCCGGGCTGGCTGAAAAAAAGAAGGAAAGTCTGATCGACGCATTATCCCGTTGAGAGCTAAACGCGACAACTGGAATCTTAGCGTATGCTTCCGTTTGCCGAACGCAACTCCTCCGCATACCGCGCGGCAATCGCTTTCCAGGAAAAGTATTTTTCCTGCGCGCGCCGGCTCCGTTCCGCAAGCTCGGCGCGATATTCCGCATCGGAAAGCACTTTCAGCAGCGCCTCTCCTAATCCTCTCTGACGCTTTGGATCAGCGAAAACGACTCCGGCCTCGGTGATCGGCGAAGCAGTTTCCGAACCTTCCAGCGCCACCACGGGCAATCCGCAAGCAATCCCTGCAATAGCGCTGCCGCGCCGCGAAGAAATCCCCCCGCGCACAAAAAGCAAAACATCGGACGACGCCATCTGCGTCACGATTTCCTCTCCGGGCAGCAGTCCAAGCGCACAGATTTCCACGGGTTGCTTGTCCATCAGATTTTTCAGCGCCTTCTCCGCCGTGCCCGTGTTGCGTCCCATCACGACCAGCCGCAGTTTCCCCAATCGCTCTGCCACAATTTGCAAAGCCTCTGAAATACTCGCGATCTCCCATATCCCGCTTTCTCCTCCGGTAATCCCAAAAATCGCAATCGTCGGCGGCCTGTTCGTCTCGCTTCGCTCAATGGTCCAGGCTTTTTCCGGCTCTGGCAAATTCGCGCCCACGGGAATGAAAATGGCGCGCGTGTGTTTTTTTCCGATCCACGGAATTTTGCTGATAGGGACGGTAAAGACGCCAAGATCGCAAGACCGCAAAGCTTCGTTCATCGCGTGGTTCTGCGCTCGCCGCCTCAATTTATCGATGGTGCGGCTGCCGTGGTAGGGCAACACGTCGTGGTAGACCATCGCCACCAGCGCTCCCGCTTGCCGGAGAATTCGTAGCACTCTCAGAAATCGCAGAGGAAATCCGCGCTCGGACCATGAGAGCGCGGTGTATTGCACAAGCACCCAACTTCCACGCCAGTCCTTCGCCTTACGCTCCAGTTCACGCATCGCGGCAGGCCAGCCGTCTTCCGCCCACGCCACGCGCTCAAGCTCCAATGCAAAATCGTGCCCGCGCAATGCGCCGCTAAGGTATTGGCAATACTCTTCGATAGCATCGGTTGGCGCATCCCGCCGCCCCAGCAGCGCGATGCATTTTTGCGTCATTGCGGCAGCGCCAGGATGTGGTTCGCTCCACAAGGTGTGCAGCTGTAGCGAAATCGCGAGAATTCTTCTAAAAGAATGCGCTGATTTTCGTCGCTATGCATTTCGCAAATGATTCCCGGGCGTTTTTCCTCCAACAACCGCGACGCGCCGCGAAACACTTCCACTTCCGCCCCTTCCACGTCGCACTTGAGAAAATCTGGCAATGGCTGCGTCCAGCTATAGTCATCCAACGACTCCGCGCTCACTTGAATCGTGTCGCTCCCGCCCGCGGCAACAACGTGTCCCAGTCCGCGATCTGGTGACGTCGTTGGATCCGTCCGCGCGAAAAAAACCGTCCGCGGTTCCGACCAGACGGCCTTTTCTTCCACCGTAATCCATCCAAACTCATTTCGGGCGACGTTCTCGCGCAGCCGCGCTGCGATTTCCGGATCGGCTTCGAACGCTACCACGCGCCCTTCTTTGCCCACCAGCCGTGCCACAAGCAGTGAAAAAAATCCGATGTTCGCTCCGACATCGTAAAAAATCATTCCGGGACGCAGATGCTGCTCCAACGCCGCTTGCACTTCCGGTTCGCCGCCCCCTTCAAAATAAGTCTTCCCGGTCCGCGGATTCAAATGAAGCCACAAGCCTCGCCCAGGTCCGTTCCGTACTTGCACCCAGATAAGCGAGTCGCGAGGTACCAACATTCTCCCCGCCCAGCTAACGCACCGTCCCAGCACTGGCACCCGCCGCAGCCCTGCCAGCGGCGAGGAGTATCGCATCAAAAATTGCGCCAGCCGGCCTTGCGAAGCGCTCACTTTATTTCTCCACCAGAAAGCTTCCGATCACCAGCGCATCCATGCCTGAACTGAAAAAAGTCCGAATCGCGTCCGTCGGTGTATGCACAATCGCTTCGCCGCGCAAATTGAACGACGTATTCATGATCACTGGCACGCCTGTCCGCTTCCCGAATTCATCGATCAGCCTCCAGTACAGCGGATTGATCTCTTTCTCCACGGTTTGCGGTCGCGCGCTGCCATCCACATGTGTCACCGATGGAATCACCGCGCGCTTTTCCGGACGCACCTGCGCCGTCAGTATCATGAACGGCGAATCATCGGCGCTCTCCAGATATTCCCCGGCGGCCTCTTTTTTCATCGATGGCGCAAACGGCCTCCACCACTCGCGGAATTTCACCGCATTGTTCACCTTCGCGTTCATCTCCGGATCGCGCGGATCCGCCAGAATCGAGCGGCTGCCCAGCGCTCGCGGCCCAAATTCCATCCGTCCCTGAAACCAGCCAAGTATCTTCCCATTCGAAAGCAATTCTGCCGCGGTCGCCGTTACGTCGTTCAAGCGTGTGTACTTCAACTTGTAAGTCTGCAATGCGCTCTCAATGGCCTCGTCGTTAAACGCAGGCCCCAGATACGCATGCCGCATCGCCTTCATCGGCAGCCGCCCGCCCCCCTCCAGATACGGCGCGAGTGCCGCGCCCAGTGCAACGCCATCATCCGAAGCAGCTGGCTGTACAAAAAACTTCTCCACCAGCCCCGACGCCACAATCTTCCCATTCGCCTTCGAATTCAGCGCCACTCCGCCCGCCAAACAAACATTCCGGCTTTTGGTTTTCTCGATCGCCATCTTTACGACGCTCATCATCGCGATCTCGCAAGCATCCTGCACCGCAAACGCCACATCTTTGTGCCGCTCGTCGATCTCGCTCTCCGGAACTCGCCGCGGCCCAAACAATCGCACCATCTCCGCAAACGGCGCCGCTCCATTCGCCACCAGCTTCCGCGCATGCACTTTGTAAGGCGCTGCCTCCGCGTCAATAAACGCGCGCACGTCCACGCCCGGCTTGCCGTAAGGCGCTAGCCCCATCACTTTCCACTCATCGCTGTTCCGCTGAAACCCGAGGTACTCCGTAAACTCGCTGTAAAAGTATCCAACCGAATCCGGAAACGGAATCGTCAAAACATGCTCCAGCCGCCCGTTCTTCCCATGCCAAATCGAAGTCGCCTCCCATGCTCCGCGCCCATCCATCACCACCACCGCCGCATCCGCAAATCCCGAATACGAATACGCGCTCAATGCGTGCGCCAAATGGTGATCTACAAATCTCATCCGCGCCTTCGACGCTCCAAAGATCTGCGTAAACTGTTTCGCGCCACTCTCCTGATGCCACATGCTCATGAAATGTAGCGTCGAGTTCAACCCATTCGCATACGTCGCCGGCATTTTCCCCGAAGCATAGCACTTCAAATCATGCCGGAACGCCGCGCCCGCCACCTGCCAGCCAAAACAAACTTCATCCAAATCCGACGCTTTCACCCGCGCAAAATGCAGACAAGCCCCGATCGCATTCTCCGGAAACCGCGCATCATGTTTCGCCCGGCTGATCCGCTCTTCCGCCACCGCAAACACCAGCTCGCCGTCGCGCACCACACACGCCGACGAATCATGCATCTGCGAATAATTAATCCCCAGTGTGATCATGCAGTCTTCGAATAGCCTCTAACTCGAAATGTAGACTTATGCTCTTCGCCGGACGACAAAAACCGAATGAATTTCCTCGACGATCGTCCAGTCAGTCCCAGCGCCGCTTCGAAAGAACCTGTCAACAAATCGAACCGGCCCGTAATTCGCCGTCGCCCACCCACCACTAAAAACTCTCGCGTCGTGAAAGAGGACCACGCCGCCGGGCTTCACAAAACGGCTCCAATCCTGCCAATCGCGCTCCACGGCAGCCTCCGCATGATCTCCATCTATCAAAATCAGATCGATGGTCTCTTTCCATCCTTTCACTGCGTCCTGGCTGAACTTCTCGATCCAAACCACGCGCCCGCGTCCGCTGCCTGCAACCGTTCGTTGTGCCACGCGCTTTATAAAATTGAGGGCCGGAATCCGGCTCAGGTGAAATGGATCGATCAGGTAAAGTGTCCCGTCCTCCGCCATTCCTTCGCGAAGCGCCAGCGCCGAGACTCCTTCTGCCACTCCTATTTCAACAACACACTTGCATCCTTCGGCCCATTTTCTAAACACCGTGTGTTCCGCCGCAGTGTGCTGCGCCATCGCTGGACGCAAGCCCAGAAACGCGCAGGCCGAATGACGCAGCCACGTACTCTCGCTCGGCTGCTCTCGGCCAGCCCCGCTCCCTTCACCCGGCAGACTGACCACCGCGTATTTCAAATCGCTCTCCAAATCATTTCCAAGCCTTGCATCCGGAACTCCACCTAGCTCCTGTTATTTTTTACCGCAAGCGCAAATACTTCCTCCAATTTCGCCGCAACCCGATCCCATGTATATCGCCGCATCGTTTCTTGTCCCGCAAGGCCAAGCCGCTTCCTCAAATCCACTGACTCACACAGCCGCTCGATCCCGACGGCCAATTGTTCCGCATCCGCCGCTGGAACGAGCAAACCATTAGACTCGTCTTCCACTACATCCGCCATGCCGCACGTGTTCGTCGTGATCGCCGGCATTCCGCTGGCCATCGCTTCCAACAAAGTCAGCGGCATCCCTTCCACGAGCGACGGAAATACAAAAATGTCGTGTCTCGCGTAAAGACCAGGCACGTCTTCTCTATTTACAAATGGTATGACACGGACGCGGTCCCGCACTTCCGTCGCGAACATCTCTTTCACTTGCTCCGCCGAGGCCCCACAACCCGCCACGGTTAGATGGACTTCACTCCTTTTCCTCGCTACTGCATGAAACGCGTCCGCAAGATAGTACACGCCCTTGCGATCCAGCCATGTGCCCACAAAAAGCAGCGCGAATTCTTTCTTCTCTCGATATTCGCGCGTGCTAAAAAAACGTTCCTCCACACCGTTCGGTACATACGAGAAAAGCCCCGGCGCCCGCCGGTATTTCAGCTCTGCGCAGATCCAAGCCTCTCGATTCGCAACCGCTCCGCAATCCGCCGTCTTGATGGAATAGTCGTACATCGACTGGTGATAAATGCGATGCCACAATCGGTTCTTCCAGCTGAAATTCCACGCCCGCCCTTTGCGCTCCTCGAGCCGCATCGCCTCTACGTAACGTTCCTCGCTCCCTTGCATCGTCAGCACATAAGGAGGCGCGTCCCGCTTCCTCGATCTCCGCCGCCATGCGCCGTACACGCATCCCCACGGTGCATGCAGATTTACAACATCATATTTTCCCAGATCCCGCCGAATCCGTCTCGACAGTTCCCGAGCGAAAATTAATCCCTCCAATCGTTTCGATTTCGCTGGCCGCTCCAGCACATCCTCCAGGAACCAGCAATCGACCTCATGCCCGCGCTTTGTCAACTCTGCAGCGTGATTTAACACGACTCCCGCTGCTCCCGCCTCCTTCTGACGCCACACGCCAATCGCAATTAAAATCCTCAATGCGCCAGCGCCTTTCCAGGCAATTCCCGTTGCTCCGCTCGTCCACGTGTCCTGCAACTCATGGCTTCACCGCCATCCGCCCCGTGCAATCAATCCGATTCAACAAAATCGGAACGCGTTTCTCCAAAAAATACTCGTCGCAGGCCTGCCGAGATCCTTTCCAGTGTCCGTAGTCGTCAATGATAATCACACCCGCCTTGGCCAATCGCGGGAACAGGTAAACCAACTCGTGCTTCGTCGACTCATACCAATCCGTATCCAGCCGTAGCAGCGCAATCGCCTCGGGCGCGGATCCAGGTACCGTGTCCTCGACCTTCCCCTTTACAAAATGAATTTTTTCTTTTGGATATCCTGTCCCATACATCACTTCCTTCACCCCGTCCAGTGGTGCATTCGCGCATCTGTAGCCGGGATCGGTGCGCATTACGTCGTCCGCTCGCGCTCCGGTGTAATCCACGTCCTGCGCGGTCGGCTCCGACATGCCCTCATACGTATCGAACAAATACAAATCGCGGCTCACGTCTCCCAACTGCATCAGACTCCTCGCCACCGCGGCCATGCTCCCTCCCTTCCACACGCCGCATTCGACGATGGCCCCCGCAATTCCGTTTTTGCTCACGTATCGCACCGCTTGAATAAGTGCGTAGATTCTCTCCGGCCCCGTGAGAGTCCACGGCCGCACCGCTTCCACGATTTCCGCCTCGTCGTCGCGAAAATCTGAAGGGCGAATGGTTTCCCGCGGCGGAAAGTGGATGACGTCCAGACCAAAGGATCGGAATAATCTGTGAATGGCACCCTTCATCATGATCCGGCGTGCCCGCCTCTTTGCACGTGCCGCATTTCCGCAAACGGAAGCCACCGCTCACGGGCGCGCCG